>Ga0180431_10000112_pt1 | contig 104208 bp, 146 predicted proteins | sample SS_ome_11_FD_132459 | JGI IMG/M metagenome (GOLD analysis project Ga0180431, IMG submission 132459) | Hypersaline lake sediment archaeal communities from the Salton Sea, California, USA - SS_1_MS_1 metaG | ecosystem: Environmental > Aquatic > Non-marine Saline and Alkaline > Hypersaline >...
ATCGAGATTACTACCGATGCTTCTGGAGGCAACAATGATGCTTCCGATCTAACATTAGTGGCTACCTTTGTGATGGTATAAAATGACAATTCTTGCTAACATACATAATGTTTCTGATCAAAATATATCTGTAGCAGAGCATACAACGAAGCTACTCTGCCCGTTTGACGGATCGTTTAATGATATTTCCGATTTTTTTGTTGAACCTGTTCTTATCGGTGGAACTACTCCTACTATCAGCAATGCTCAATTAAAAATTATCGATTCTTCTTATGCTGCTTCATTCACCGGAACAAACAATGAGTATATTGACTACGGTGATCTTGAACAGTATGAAATGAGAACAAAGGACTTTTGTATTGATTTTTGGATGTATGCACCTGCTCAACCGAATAATCCTTGTGGGGTAGCAAGTAAAATATCAGGCGGTTTTGTCGGATGGTTGGTCCAGATTAATGGCGGTTTCGTAAGACTTTATGCTTCAGGTGGAGTTATCGATATTTCCGATCCGGTAGCACATTCAATAAATACGTGGGTCCACTATGCCCTTAATCGTCAACGGGTAGCTGCTGCTTCAACAAGGGTAAGTATTTTTAGAGATGGGAAAAGAGTTGTGACAGGTTTGACTGGTGCTGTTGCTGATATTGATGCTCCCGGCGGTGTAGCAATGGAGATAGGCCGTCAAGGTGGTTGGGCGGCAAGGACTTTTTCAGGATACATTCAAAACTTCAGATTAAGGGTAGGTCACCATGGATGGACAAATAATTTTCATCCACCGGATAGGTATTATAGAAGGAAAACAGAAGGGACAAAACTTTTAATCCACTCCCATAATCAACCTAATAATTCACTCCATATTATGGATAGTTCTTGTCAGGGAAATGCCGGCGCTGGTCATATTATAAACCGGCTTGCTGCTACAGTAGAACATTCAACTGCTCAAGCTGTTTTTGATATTAGTTCTGTTTACTTTAACGGTACCGGTGCGATGGACTTTCCTGATAGTAATGATTGGGATTTTGGCAGTGGTGATTTTACCATCGAAGCATGGGTTTATGATATTTCCCTTGTGGGTCAGACTATTATCTTTGAGCATTATCTTGCACCCAATGGGTGGGCTTTTTATCTGAATGCCGGGAATTTAAGATTTTGGGATAGTGTTAATGGGGTGGTTTTAAACACACCGGGAATTGTGATTAATACTTGGCATCATGTGGTAGTTTGCAAGGTAGGTGCGTTTATTTCTTTATATATCGATGGTACATATTTGGCTGGGACTGCTGCACCGGGTGCTACCGGTACTCCTGCCGGTGCAAGAAACCTTGATTTTGGATCAAGACAAAACGCTTCTCAGTGGTTTACCGGATATATAGACCAAGCAAGAATAATCAAGGGGCAAGGAGTCTATCCTTCAGGTGTAAATTTTACAATTCCGAATACTTCTTTCATTGAAGTGAATACAAATGGGAATGATACAAACACCGAACTTTTAATCCAAAGCAACACAACAAATGGTAGTACTGTTTTTGATGATAATTCAATATCCCCCACTAATCATACTATAGTTGCAAACGGCACAGCAATTCATTCAACAGCCATTGCTTCTCCGCTAAATCAAAGTTCAGTAATTGATTTTAATACCGGGGCAGGATATTTATCTTGTGGACATCATGTCAATTTTGCTTTACTTGAAAATGAATGGTGTGTTGACTTCTGGATTTATCCTACAGTAGTTGCCGGTAATTGGGCAGTCATAGAACAGTTGACCGGTGGCATTTCTCCCGGTTGGACTATATGGCAACAAAACACAAATCTTATTTTTCTATCAGGTGGGGCAAACAGATTAACCGGCACAAACATTTTAACTTTGAATAATTGGCATCACATAGCTTTGACTTTGTTTCGAGGCCAATTACAGTTTTGGAGGGATGGTACGATATTTACACCGAAAGCACCTATCACACTGATAGCTGAATCAAACGGAGCCGATCAGTTAAATATCGGTAGTAGATCAGGTGGAGCGCCATTTACCGGGTATATGGCTGAAGTAAGGTTATCACGAAACGTAAGGCGATTTATTTATGAGGGGGCGGCACCTGTTAGGCCGTATTACTAATGGAAAAGACAAAAGTATTGATAGAAAAAGAAGTGTTGATGATGCTCATTATTGCGCTTAATTGGGAGCTTGATCCTACTTTCATGCATGAAGTGCGTGGAAAGTCTTTAAAGCTTGGTGTGAGAATACTTGGGGATAGCTCTAAAATGTTTGAATATGGCAGGGACAGGGACTGGCTTTAAAAATAGCTTTATTAGTTGGGAAATATCTTATATAATAAGTGGAAAGTATCGGGAATAAACTTTTAACCTTAACGATGGAGGGTAGAAAATGACTATAGGAATGATTAATCAGGATATTTTCAACATGGCGTCTTTTATGGAAAGTCTTGGGGAAGTAAAAGGCTCTGGAAAATTCAACTATGCATGTATTAAGAATAGAAGGAAGATTCAACAGGAACTTCGTGATATTCAAAGGGTCGCAAGAGAAATTCAAATGAACGAAGAGTATCTTGCCTTTGAAGAAAAAAGGGTAAAACTTTTCAATTATTATGCCAAAAAAAATCAGGATGGAAGTCCTATAGTTAATATTGAAAATGGTAGACAGGTCTGGGACATCCCGAAAGAAAAAGAAAAAGCATTTGAAAAGGCAAGGGATGAGCTACTTGAAAATAACAAGGTGGTGATGGAAATGCACACCAACTGTCAGCGTAAGGTTCAGGACTTTTTGAATGAGCCTCTTGAACTTGAACTACATAAGATTCGGCCGGATGATATCCCTGATGGTTTAACGGTAAATCAAACAGATGTGATCTACCTTTTTGTCGATGAAGATAAGGGTAGATGCCCTTACTGTAAAAGGGTATATGCAAAGAATGTAAAATGCCATTCTGCTGGCGCTTCTGCCAAGGGCAACGCTATGTGTGGTGGCGGTTGAAAACTAACAAAAAATAATCGGGGTGAATAACCATGTCTATTATTACAAGCTATCCATTTTCAAATGGTTCTGAATATACTTTTCCTAATTCGATAGAGGTGACTGGAGGTAAAGCCCAGCTTGTACTTATAGATAATGCAGGGCAAGTTTTTAATCAACCATTTGATAGCCCAACTGGGTTTACTTTGGATAGTTCGAAAGCAGAGGTTGTTAATGGTGGGGTATGGCAAAAAGACCAACGACCCGATGCTGGCTTTAGCTTCCGGGCTACCTATAAAAGTTCTATCGATGCGGACGTGGGTGACGGCGTGTTGACCGGAACTGGAGTAGGTGGCCCGGTTATAACCGATGGCAAGCTTAATTTGTCAGGAGGGGCAGTTCCTAAATATGTTGATTATGATGCTACCTTGAATGCGGATAGTGACCCTTCATTCCAATCCGGTTGTGTAAGGTTCAATGTTACTCCTGATTATACAGGTAGTCCTGCCGATATTCAGGCGTTCTTTTATATTGCAAACACAGCCGGTTCAAATAATAATGCTGTTGGTTTCTTCCATAGTAATGATGGAAATATTTATTATTCAATTAGAGATAATGCTGGAGTTTTTATATTTGGAAATATTCTTTTAGGTGCTTGGGCACCCACCTCTGGCGTTGAGTATGAAATGGAGTTCAATTGGTCTATCCATCCGACTATTCCAGCACAAACGGAAGTGCGACTTTTTATTGATGGTATTCAATTTGGAGCTACCGGTACTGCTGCTATAGGAACACGTGATACAAACATGACCCTTTTACGGATTGGAAATGGTCCGTTGGGTGCTTGGAATACAGATTGTTTTATACGGGATTTTGTTTATTTTCCGGCAGTACAACATGATTCTAATTATACTCCTAAGAATAAACATAATGCAAATACACTTACTGCCACCTATACCACCAATGAGGATGGTGTTTATGGCGATGGTGTTCTAACAGGGACTTTAAATGGAGCTGCTGCCGTGGTAGGTAATCGTCTTGATCTTACCGGCATGGTTCAAACGGATTATTGTGATTATACTGCCGTTGGAAATGCAGATAGTCAACAAAGAGGTTGTATCCGATTTAAATTAACGCCGAATTATTCCGGTAGTCCTGCTCAAGACCAATGCTTTTTCAGAATATACGAATTACCAGCTTTTGATGATAATGGAATTTGGATTCGTCATCTTGCTGCCGGGAATTTGCATATTAGGATAGAAAATTCAACCGGGGCAAATATAGTCAATAATAATCAAGGTGTTTGGAATCCTGTTTCTGGTACTACGTATGAGTTTGAACTTAATTTTGATGTGACTCTTGGCAGAACTCAACTCTTCATTGATGGTGTTCAGTTTGGGGCTACACGAGCCAATGTAGGAGTAAGGGATCAAGCTACAACCACCGGTTTGAGAATTGGGAATGATGAAGCTTTAGGATATTGGTCTGATTATTACATTGAAGACTTTCAGTATTTTTATTCACCACAACATATAAAAGACTATACTCCTGCTGTGGCTGCTTTACCTGAGCTTCTTTATGCTGAGTCACTTATACAGCTACCATCATTTACCTATACAGGACTTGGGGCAATTCAGAACTTTTCAGATATGACATCTACCGAGATTGCAACCCCAAGATATAATTTCAACGGATTTTATTGGAATGGTTCTGCTTGGGTTTCTTCTAATGGGACTTATGCACAATCAAACGATATTGCTACAATGGCTGCAAATATTTCTTCATTGCCGGGGACTGATACTCCCGTTTTAAAAATTATTTTTCCTGATGGCAATATATTAAATTCGGTTTCCGATTTAAATCTTGAATATACCGGACAAATATTTTCAACTTCAAATCCAAAAATATACCCTAATGAGCTTTTAAATGCAGAAGGGCTTGTTGATTTTGCCGCTACCATAACTGCTGCCGGCGCTGATGATGTTCGATTCACTATATCTGTTGATGGGGTAGAAATGTGGTGGGCCGGTGCTGCTTGGGCTGCATCAACCGGTTATGCCGATACAAACGATGCCGCAACTATCCTTGCCAATGCAGCCTCTTTTACTCTTTTGATTGCTGCTGGCGCTCAAATAAGACCGGTTGTTCATCTACATAGTAATGCCGGGGATACAACTCCTGATATTGATCTGCTCACAATCGAATTTGATTTTTTGAATCCTCCTGATCCTGATCCGTTGAAGTGCATGATTTCCGGTTATGCTATCGATGCCGGCGGCAATGTCTGTCCGAATGCTGCGTTGGTCTTCACACCTTCTGATAGTGGCGTTTTGGATACCAAAAATTACTTTATTACGAAGGATGGGATTAATAATGCAGCTGATGTAAACGGGTATTTTGAGCAGGAAATTATTCGACAAGCCGAGTATTATCCAGATGGGATAACAATTAATGTCAGTATAAAACCTACTGGTGGGACAAACCATATAATTGAAAATCTTGTAATTCCTGATCAAGGAGCGATTGACTTTAATGAGCTTGTCAAAGCAAACAGTTAAGGTGAGGCCATGGCGATTATAGTTGAAGATGGAACAGTAGTAGCAGGAGCAAATTCATATGTGGATATTCCTTATGTTGATGTTTACACTAACGATCTTGGACTATCATGGACCGGTTCTGCCACCGATAAGGAAAGAGCAATAAAAAGAGGGATGAGATACCTTGAAGGACTTGTTTGGGAAGGGACAAAAACAAATAGGGACAATCCTCTTGAATGGCCGAGATATGATGTCACCGATAAGAATGGATATTGCATTGATAGTGATGTTGTTCCTGAAGTAGTTAAAAAAGCACTTTGTGAAGCATCGGTTCTTGAGCTTGCAACTCCTGGAATCCTCCAGCCGAACATGGGTAGTGCTGATGGGAAAGAGATTAAACGGGAAAAGGTAGATGTCCTTGAAACAGAATATTTTGAAGGTCAAAAATATGGAAAAAAGGAGACTACTCAGTTCACGATCATTTTAGACTTGTTAACTGGCTTGCTTTCAAATGAATTTTCCGGTGCTTTTTTTGATGTTGTAAGGACATAGTAAAATGGCCGACTATACAAGACAAGTTCAAGGTGCCTATGATCTGATCAAAAGAAAGGGTCTCTTGATAGCTGTGAGAAGATATACAGCTTCAACTGGTGGTACTTATAATCCGATCATAGATGAGAAGGTAATTTATGAGGCTGAACTTAACGGGGCCGTAGGGATTGGTGATCTTGCTTTAACAATTCAAAATCAAACCGGTGTCTTCCCTGCTACCGGTGGGGAAATACAAATAGATAATGAGCAGATTAGCTATACAGCTGCTGCTGGAAATGTCTTGGCCGGATTGACAAGAGGAATTAATGGGACTTCTCCTGCTGCTCATTTAGACTTAGCAAAGGTTTATCTAATTCAAGCAAGGGATATTTATTCTGATTATTCTACATATGCTGTTTTAACAAATTATGAAGACAGGCATATAGATGGTACTTTAATTCAGGAAGGGGATTTAAAGGCTTTGATTTCTCCTTTCAATTTGGCTGTTGTTATCAAGGTGACTGATAAGTTGGTTGTGGATGGGATTGTATGGAATATTGTCCGTGTTCCAAAAGTAGCACCGGCAGGAATGTCTCAAGTTGTGTTATATAAACTTCAGATTAGATCATAGAGTTTGTTTCATTTAAGATTCTACACCTATAAAATAAAAAACTAATACCTATATATAGGGTAAAAATTTTATAGGCCTTAAAAGGGGAATAAGAAGTGATTGACCCAAAGTTAAAAGGTAGAATTACAAGAAATGCAAATCGGTTTTCAAGAAACCTTGAATTGATGGCTTCCTTTGCAGAAAACAATGTGGAGCAAATCATCAGGAAGTCAGTTATTGATTTATTCGGAAAACTTGTAGAAAGAACACCTGTCGATACCGGTCATGCAAGAGCAAATTGGAATATTGACACCAAATTTGATCCTTCTTTGGTTACAAGAGTAGTTGCGTCAGATGTAAGAAAGTCAAGAAAAGCAGGAGCGGCAGGTAAATCAAACGAAGTAAAGTCAATTACAGCACAAAAGGCAAGAGAATTTGAATACAATATCGTGGATCAGGTTATAGTTATTTATAACAATGTCCCTTATATTGAAGCGTTGGAAAACGGCCATAGTAAACAAGCAGCGCAGGGATTTATAGCAATGACAGTAAAGGAGTTTTCAGATCAGTTTTCAGCGAATGCAAGGCAACTTGCAGGGGAAATATAAATGAATGTAGAAGATATCAGGGAAGCTTTCAATGGGTTTTTGAATGCGAATTGGACTAAAACTCCTATAGCATGGCCGAATAGGGATTTTGATATTGAAACTGATTCAAATTCAAAGGGGGAATTCATCAGGGCTTTTACAAGACTTGGCAACGCCTATATCGGGGAGATAGGTGAGCGTACTACCGGAGCAGTCGGACATAGGTCAGGAATCTTTATGGTTTCTGTTTATGTTTTAAAGAATACGGGAACAAAGGTTGCTCTTGGATATGCTAAAGATTTGGAGGACTTGTTTAGAAGGGAAGACTTGAATCTTGTAGTAAATGATAACTGCGGTTGTATCATAGATGAACCATACACTTATGAGATGGGGCCGGATGATCAGCACTACGGGGTTATGGTGGTTGTTCCTTTCAGCACGTTCACTGGCGATTAACTTTTAACCTATTCTACCCATAGGAGGTACATTATGGCTTCTTGTTCAGACATCGGAATTAGCAGGAAAAAGAAGGTGTTTGCCGTAATTGAGAGTACTTGCGGCACACTTGAATTTCCGGCTACTACAGATGCGGTAATCCCTGCCGGTGATGCGATGATAAATCAAGTCCCGGCATTTGTTAACAGCGAAGAAATTGTTGACAGCCTTGATATTATGGATCAATTCCAGTCTGCAAATCCGCCCGGTACGTGGGAGGTTCCTATGTACTTGAGGCCGGATGCTACTCTTGGCAATGATCCACAAGGGGATGCCTTTTTTCAATCAATGCAGGGGAGTAAGAACCCTGCAACTACTTGTGCTGTTGATGATGTGGCTGGTGTTGCTATCCCGGATACCACCATTGACTTTGACACATTGGCTGGTGGCAACCTGCCCGAAAGGGGAGTTATCACTCTTGGTGCTGAAAACATCCACTATACCGGTATCACTTGGACTTCTTCTACTGCTGGAACCATTACTGGATGTACGAGAGGATATAACGGCACCGTGGCTGCGGCCCATCTCGATGGTGCTGCTATTACCCTTTCATCTGTTTTCTATAAACAAACCACCGATCCACCTGCATTTTCCTTGTGGATTGAATCAGATCATTTTATTCAGGGGCTTTCCGGTGCTACCGTTAACACTGCCACACTTGCTATCTCAAATGAAGGTGCTACTATGATTACCTTTTCCGGTGAAGGTATGCAAATGGTATGGGCCGGTACGGATGAGCTTGCTGCAAATGCTCTTGCTGCCCAAGCAGATATCGTTGTTGTCGAATCGAAGAAATATTCTCCAGGAGCAAGAATTTACAACTATACTACCGGTGATGATAATGCCGGTGCTGGCTTTGAAATTCTTTCCATCGACTATACCACCGATACCATCACCATGGGAACAAATGTTCCTGTTGGTGGTTGGACCCTTGCTGATGTTATTAAGGGTTTTCTACCTGCAGTTACGGAAGTTGGAAGTCCTATTGAATCAAGGTATACCGCAATTGACCTTGACGGTGTTGCCGGTGTTCTGCGGACAACCGACTTCAACTACTCTGTCCCGAAGCAGTATATCACTGATGAAGTGGGTATCACCTTTCCGCAGTCCTTTGTGCCGGATACACGGGATATAACTTCTTCAATGAATATCTACTTCAGACAGGCCGATGCCGCATATTTTTATGATGGCTTTCAGGGGAATGAAAAGGCTGTCGGGATTGCTTTTGGTGAGCAGACCGGCACCAATCGGCATTTTGACTTTTATCATCCAAGAGTCAAAATTCAAACCCCTGAAGTCTCTTCTGATGGACCTACCTTGGTGTTGACTATGGGTATGACTGCCCTTGGCACCAATGGTGAAGATTCTTTAGAGATTGGTGTTCATTAATCGTTGGTCCTACACTACCCTCTATGTTTAGGACAAGGTAGTTCTTGATGGTGGATAGGCTTGATATCAGCTGATAAAGCAGGGCTTCCCGACCTGCTTTCCACCATTATCTTTATTAATCGGGACAGCAAAAAAGGAGAACGGGAAATGGCATTTAAAATTAATGTTGAAGCGGAAATTAACAAGATAGTTCTGCGGGGTAAAAAAGGTGAAAAGATCGCATCTTTTGATGTTAAACTGCTCCAACCTGCCGAATTTGAAAAAATTATCAAGAAACATCAAGATTATATCTGGGATTCACCTACCAGAAGGGCAAAAAAGGAAAGGTTCACCGAGCCTAATTTTTCAGCAATTTCCGAAGATCGATTTTGTAAACTGATTATTGATTGGCAAGGAATTGTTGGTCCTGATGGCAAAGAATTTCCTTGCACAGAGGAAAACAAAAAGATAGTTTATCAAAACAACCCTGCTTTGGTTGAGTGGTTTTTCAGTCAAATAGAAGAGTTAACCACCTTGCAAGTTGATAAGCTTAAAGGAGAGGAAAAAAACTCAGGGAATGGGCCGAATGGAGAGAAAGAAAAGTAGTCAATTGTGAGGATTGTGAACTTTTGTATAAAGGTGAGCCACCATGCGAAGAATGCGACAAACCAGAACTTCTACCGGAGAATTATCAAGCATGGCAACTATGGAATCTTGCTTCTTTACATGGCCGGCCACCTTCTTTTTCAGGCATTCACCCAATATCCCATAGTGAATTAATAAGTATCTGTGAAACACATGATGTAGGCAAGGAAATATACGACAAAATTTTAATTATTGAAAGTGTTGAGTTACCTTTAATTAGAAAAAAACAAGAAGACGAAGCTGAAAAAAGAAAAAAGCATTTGGCTGCTAAAAGGCCGCCAACTACCAGGGGCAGAAGGTCATTCACTCCAAAAAGACCTATCAGGAGAAGGTAATGTTTGCCGGTTATAAAATAGAAGTTGATACCAAGACTGCCAATATTGCTACCGCAAAATTAAGGAACAATCTTAAAGGTGTTGGTGGGCAAGCTAAAATCAGCGAAAAGGAAATGAGACGCCTTGAGTCAAGAATGAAAAAGGGTCTTGGTGCTGGTAAAGCTGCAAAGGATATGGAGTCATTGGCAAGAGCTACCAAAATGACCCGCCTTGAAGTTGCCCGTTTTCAAGCAAAGGTAGGAAATTATTCCGGTGCTTTGGCTACTCTTTCTGGCGGTGCCAAAAAAGCCTATAATTCTTTGTTCAGTTTGAAAACTATGTTTGCATCTATGGGTGCTGCTATGGCTACCGGCGCAATCATCACTGCCGGTAAGAACTTCGAACAAACAATGGCGATAGTTCGAGGTGTCACTGGCGCTACCATAGAAGAGTTTGATGAGTTGTCTGCTGCTGCCCGCAGAATGGGTGAACAAACAGAATGGTCTGCAACACAAGCTGGTGATTCACTTCGATTTCTTGCTATGGCCGGTTTTACCGTACAAGAAGCAATCACTGCCCTTCCATCTACCCTTAATCTTGCTACTGCTGGAAACCTTGAGCTTGGCCGTGCTGCCGATATTGCATCTAATGCTATGACTGCATTAGGGCTTTCTGCGGAAGACCTTTCAAGAGTTAATGATGTCTTTGTCGCTACAGCTACCAGAAGTAATTCAACTGTTGAAATGCTTGCTGAATCCTTTAAATATGTTGCGCCTACCGCAAAAGCACTGGGTTATGAAGTTGAAGAGCTTAATGCTTATCTTGGAAAGTTGCATGATGCTGGCATTCAAGGTTCTATGGCAGGTACACAATTAAATCAAGCTATGCTAAGAACTCATAAAGTCTTTAAGAAGCTTGGTATAGATGGTGAAGGAAAGAGTTTGCTTGATGCTCTTGAGGCAATGAAAGAGGCACAATGGGGTGTCAACGAAGTAATGGGGGTCTTCGCCGGTCGTGGTGGCAGGGCTATCCTTACATTGATGGATATGACCGATGGTATTAATAGTTTAACAGAAGCAAATAAAAACTCTGCCGGGGAAGCAAAACGACTTGCAGATATAATGCGGGATACTGTTCACGGTAGTTTTAAAAGGGTCGCTTCTGTTATTGAATCGGTAATGCTTGATATATTTGAAGAGTATAAAGGTAGCTTAAAAGAACTTTTACAAGATACTGCCGAATGGATAGAACAAAACAAGACTGGCCTTGTTGGGTTTGTGACTGCTCTTGGAGAAGGGGCAAAAACAGCTACTGATTCTCTTGCAGCTATTGGTGGTTCTCTTGATGCTATCAGAAAGAGTTCTGGTTTTATTGGAGATTCATTTTCCGACCATCCTGAAATCTTGACCTTTGGCATGATGGGTCTTTTCCTTTTTGGAGTTCAAGGCGGTGCTGTTGTAGGCACACTTGCAATGGTTGTTAATTATTTGAATGATGCCTCCAAAATGGCTGGAATGATAGCCGGTGGTGCTGTTGATTTTTCTACTTTTATGGATAGTAATAATAAGGATATGAAGGAGTTAATTGTGGCATTTGAAAGGGGCGGCAATGCCGGTGTTGAATTTGTAGAAAAGCAGAGAAGAATCAAGGAACTTCAAATTTATTACGCTGACTTAAGAACAGAACTTAAGAAGACAACTGATATGCAAGATAGTTGGAGAGGAAGTTTTGTCAGTTCTTTTTATACAAAAGGTGACGACCCATATTCAAAGGAACTTGAAAAGACAAAAACAAAGATAATAGAAGTTAAGGCTGAGTTGGGTTTACTTCAAGCTCAGTCTGAAAATTATATAGATGTTTGGCAACATAAAGCTCAAGATATTTCAGCCCCATTAAGAAAACAAACAACTGAAACACTTCTTGCTTCTAAAGCAATGAAAGCATATAATGACAGTATTTATGCAATGAGGGGTAAACAAGAAGTAGTACCGGCAGACAACAGTAAATCTTTGGCTAAAATGGAAAAATATATCGAGGAAGTAAAAACCTTAAATATGTCCGCAAGGGAAGCGGATTTATATGATCAACAAAAGTGGTATGAAGAAAGACTCACTCATTTTGAAAAGTACGGTGGTGACATTGAAGCTCTTAACAAAGCAAACAACAAAACTATATCTGAAATAAATAAGAAGTACAGAAAAGACGCAATCAATGCTGATAAAAAAGCTTATGATAAACGCCTCAAGGCGATGGAAGATTATAAAAAGGGAATTCAGTCATATGCTGATGATTGGGCAGATATAAACAAAGAACTTGCGGTAGGTTTTGCTATTTCCCCCGAAGCAAACGAAGAAAGAACTGATTTTATGGAAGTGCAAAACGAATGGGACAGTATCACAGTTGATATTGAAAATGCAGCAAAAGAAGCAAGAGAAATCTGGAGGGATGCCTCTGAAGATATATCGGAAGACCTGTCTGATGCTTTCGGTAGTTTTATTGATGGGACTTATGATTCATGGGATGATCTTGTTGACCATATGATGTCTACCTTTCAAGGTGCTGCTACTGAAATAGCAAATAAACAAATTAAAATGCTCTTTACTGATCCTGGCGGTGAAGAAATAAAAATGACTGAGATGGAAAAGTATGCTGCTGGTGGAGGTGCCATTGCTTCTGCATTTCAGGCTTATCAAAGTGCAAAACAAGGACAGGCAGGTGCAGCTATAGCTCAAGGCGTAGGTGCAGCATTGATGGCCTATGCTGCGGCGTCTGGGAGTGCCTATGTTATGATGGCGGCGGCAGTGGTGTCTGCTTTGGGTGGTCTTTTTGGTTCTCCTTCAGGTGGTGGTGGAATGAGACAATGGCAAGTAAGATATGATCCTTATAGGAGAATGACAGATGAAGAGCTTGCCATAGCGAAGAGGGAAGCATATGAACGTGGTGAGTATTATGAGCCCAGATATGCAAGGGGAAAGGAATCAGCCGAAGGTGGTCTTTGGATACTCCCGATAATTGACAGGGAGGGCAAGCCAGTAGAAGGAACATATGACTGGAGAAGGCCGGTTGCTGAAGCTTTGCCAGCACCACAGACAGGATTTTGGGAAGCGTGGGGAGAAGGGTTTGAGCCTGTTGGTGATTCAAAGCAAAGGGCTATGATTGATGAAATCAACGAAACAATAGGCAAGGTTCAATCTGAAATATGGGATACTGTTAATGAATGGTTGAAAAACTTTTCCGATGCTGTTCAAGAGTCATTCCGTGCAAGAATGGAGACGATAGTTGTTAAGCTGTTTGATGTAACAAGAGGCGAAACGCTTTTTGTTACCACTGAAGATTACACCTATTGGATGAAAGAAGTGAGTCAACATGCTCAAGAAAAGTTTTTTCTTGCTATCCTTAACCCATTACGATTCACAATAATAGATGTTTTTGAAGAACTGGAAGAAAAATTTGGCAAACAAATAATAGGTGGATTCAATGTTGAAACTATACTTCAGGATGGAGAAATAGTTGATACGATAAGGAACTTTACAACTCAAGCGTTCGGGGTAAGTGCCAATTCTGTAATGGGGCGGTATTTAAGGTTTCTTGAAGAGTCAATGCAAAAGGAAGAAATGACACCTGAAGAAGTGGATAAATTAATGCAGGTTCTTGCACAATTTAATGCAGCTTATACTAAAATGATGGAAGTTTATCAAGGGGTCATTGATCATACACAAAGTATTATATCTGATAGAACAGAATATGAACAGGCTTTATATGATATTCAAGAGTACTACCAAGATGCCTATGACACCTTAAAGGAGCTTGGTGCAAGTGAAGAACTACTTCTTGGCATTCGTGAGCAGGAAAGACAGGCAAATGAAAAGATAGTAAATGAGTTTGCAAAGGGTAGAAAAGAAATTGAATCAGAAATGAATCAGTATATTGAAGCTATCACAAATCCACTTGAAGGACTTGCGCTCGAATTGGATACGGTAAACACTCAATTTGATGCTTGGATAAGTAGCCTAAAGGAGCTTGGTGCAAGTCAAGCGGAATTGGAACATGCCGAGGTGGAAAGGCATAGAGCCATTACTGCTGCAATAGAGAGTTATTATGGTAGTCTTTTAACGAGCTTGGTCAGTCCATTTCAAGAATTGGCAAAAAGTATTGAAGAACTTCAAGCTGAAATATCCGGCGCTTCTGAAGTAGATGTCCTTTCGAAAAAGTTAAATGAAATGAGAAAGGAAATGGGGATTGCCGGTGCAGAAGATTTGTTTGATTTTGGATGGCTTGGTGAAAACTTGGTAAAGAAAATTGAAACAGGTATAAGTGAACCGGCAAAGGAAGCTGTTGCCGCCTTATTTGGTGAAGGAAATGATCCGGGTGGTAATATAATAAGACCTTGGGATAGACATCCAGAACTTGGACCTACACCGGGAGTTATCAGTCCTTCTGCTGAACCGGAAGTTGCCGAGAATCAAGGAAAACAAGCTGCTGAAGTACTCAAAGAATACATTACTTCATGGACGCTTGGACTCCTTGAAAAAGGATCGATGGTTACAGAAGAAGCAATGAATGAAGCAATAGCAATGTGGTACCGGAATAATAGAGAGTTGGCAGGAATAGAAGCAATAAATGAAGAGATGATCACCGATCTTATTTCATCCTTAATGGGTAGTCTTGTCGAACCTTATGTTGAGGCTGCAAGGCAAGAAAAGTTTGGGCAGGTTTATAGTGAGGCTGTTGATTTTATAAAAAGGGAAATTCAAAGAGTATTTATAAGTGAAACCGGGGCTGGTGAAAAGACTTTCGCAGAGGCAGATGTAGAGCAAATAAAGAAACAGATATGGACAAAAATGACTCAGGCAATTCCTGATGTTGATGTTATCAGAAATATCTTCTCTTCCATTTGGGATAGGTTATGGGAAGAATATACAGGGGGATATGCCGGTGTTGCTGGCGGCGTCGGGATTGATAAGGGGTTTGAAGGTCAAATTGATAGTTCTGTTAAGGCGCTTGTTGAAGAAGGTGTATCTCAGGAAGATATAGTTGAATACTTAACTGTCCTGCGGGATTACTACAAGTCATTCTTTAAACAATTAAAGGATGATTGGGGAAAATGGGATAGTGTTAAAACAAACGCAGAAGAGGCAATTAATTTGATATCTACTGCATTAGAGCCTCAACGGTCGGTTTTGCAGAAGATACCCCAACTTATGGGTGAAAGCATAGAAGATATTGATGACTATATAAACAATCTTAATGAATGGGTAACTGAAGCAAAGGCAGTTAAGACAAGTTTTGAAACATTTGCAAAAGGAGTACAGGAAGCAAAATTTAATATTAAAAAGACAACCTACCTTGCCGGTAAGACAATTGAAGAGCAGGTAGGCGCTTATGATGACTATTTAAGTCTTGCATATAGTGAACTCCAAGGTGCTTATTATGGTGACCGTCCTGAAGAAGCCTTGGAGCTGATGAGCAGAATGCAAACACTTTTGATGGAAAGGTATAATCTTGAAAATCAATTAATTGAGGAGACCTACGGTAATATGAAAAACATAGAAGCCATAGTGACTTCAATAACAGACAAAATTCGGCAATTACGATATTCAGAATATAATTTACAGCTGCCGGTACAAAAGGCAGAGATTGCGACGGAAGATTATGCTACACTCCTTCAAGCTGCTCGAAGTGGAGATGCTGCGGATATTAATAAATATATTGGATTTATTGATACCTATTTGCGACAATCCATGGATGCTTATAAATCGAACGAACAGTACCAAGAAATTTGGGAACAAGTAAACGATGATCTTGAAAGCCTTAATCTTACAATGCAAGCCTATACTTCCGAAGATACCATTTATTTGCAGAAGCTTAATGAGGCTGCCGACTATACCAACAATTGGCTTGAAAAAATCCAAGAGCATGCTGAGGAAGAAGGAGAAGAGATGGGTCAAATTATAGGCGACCAGTCTGATACCCTTAAAAAACTACTCGGTAGATCGGGAGTTATAAACAGAAGTCTTGAAACGATAAACAATTCGATAAGTAATGTAGCATTGGCAATCAATAATCTTGAAGACCATTTGGCTTCAGCTATAGAAGGGATGGAAGGCGGCGGCGGTCTTGGCGGGTATACAGGTGGTTTATCCGAGTCTGACAGATCGATTTTGAACGAACTTGCTACTCGATACTTTGATCCTGGTACGGGAGCCGAAGCGTTTACTGAAAGCATAAGTGAATTGGCGGTTCTTTATCAGCAATTGATGGCGGGTGGTGCAGATGCTTGGAGTGCTGCTGCATCTACATTTGGTTTGACAACCGAAAGATACCGGGCTGATTTTGAACTACTCAAAAGTATTCTTCATTTTCAGGGCGGCGGTATGGCTAAAGGCCCGGATGAAGGGTATCCAGCTATATTGCATGGCATTGAGGCAGTTATCCCTATGAATGGTGCAAATATTCCTGTCCAAATAGTTGGTGGTGGAAAGGATGCCACTTTGTTGGATGAGGTCAAAAAATCAAATCTTCTTCTTTCGGCATTGCTTAACAAGGATAGCAAGGTTGATGTTCATATAGGAAATGAGAAATTTAAAGGAACTATCCGGAAAGAAGCGAATCAGCTTATGGTTGAGGTCCATGACCGTGGCGCTTATGGCAAAATGGTTGTGCCTTAATCTTAAAATTAACCGTGTTAATTTAGCTTATATTAAACGATCTGATAAAAACTAATATAAGGGTATAGGGTAAAAATTTTATAGGGGTTAAAAAGGAAATGCTTTTAATTGAAGTCACCATAAACGGAACAGTAAATTATCTTTCGATGGAAGGTATTGAATTGACGAGATGGTGGGATAACAAAGTGATTTCATTTACTGCTCCTAATTACACCATTAAGGATACTTATGGTGGTTATGTAGATGTTGAATTCGGAAACATAGAATTTTCACCCGATCTTTTTCTTTCTCCTAATTGGCCTCCTCCTGCTGAATGCCCTATAGTTGTGAAATATACAGATACCGACGAAGCAAGTGCAGAGGTTCTTTTTGATGGTACCTGCTATATCAGGAAAATAAACAGGGAATCAATAGTATATGACATCTTCGATGAAGCGTTTGATATAAATCTTTTGGATACTGCTGTTGATTACAATGGGGATACCGTACCGTTACCAAGAGCTTTTGGGACTGTTACTTTTGTCAATCCGGTAAGACTACCGGATGCCGGTGGTTTCCCGATATGGCATAAAGGGAATATTCAAGGAGTACTTGGAACTAATTATTTCTGTTATGATGACGGAATAGATGTTTCAGTTAATTTCACCGATCTTGGCACTACCCTACAACAAAACGTAGGGCTTGCCGGGGAACTTACATTATCAGGAGTTGGCCTTGAAACGACTCTTGACCAAGTTATGAGTTGGGGAGCTATAACTAAACTTGGTCTTGCCTATGATAATTCCGTTGGCAGGGTAGTGAGTCCACCAATTAATTATTGGGCGGCAGGGCAGGATAAAATAATATCTTTTTTATCAGATATATGCTTGTTTTTCACTCATCTTAATTATATCAGGAATAACACTCTTTATCTTGTAGATATGTTTCAAGATAATGGAACAAGAACTATTACTGAGTTTGAGTTCTTTCCTGCCGAGTATGATTATGAAGTCCCGATAAGGATAATAAAATCCGCATGGGAGAATCGCTTTTCTGTTTCTGAAACGATAGGGCAATATGTTAAGCATGTTCCTGATAAAACAGAAAGGACAACTGCTTTTCCGTATGGCAATTTAATGGAAGTAACACCATTCGATGATATCAAGTCAAATATAGAAGCTGCACTTGACAATATATTACTTGTTCATCCAAAACCACGAGCAAGAGTTTCATTGCCTCTTTTGGGTAGTTTGCCTGTTCCCGGTGAAGCGATAACTCTTGAAGATACTTCACTTGCTGAAGATACAGATGTAGTTATAAGGTGCAGAAAAATTACTTACGATTTTAATAATGATGAAGTTGTAGTAGAAGGTGAAGGGACACTGACATAATGAAAGTAATTTATCCTGATAAAGTAACCGGCTTGACTCCATCATCTACCCCACTAACAGGGACAATAACCTTGACAAATGGTGGTAATGCGCTTCTTGGTGTCGGCACTTCTTTTACTACCGAGTTAACAAGTCAACAAGGGGATCAAATATATTTAGATGCTGATGGAGTGATAGTTGAGGTTGATGTGGTTGCAACTGATCTTTTAGCTTCATTAACTGCTAATTACACTGGCGCTGGCGGTTCTGGGCCGGGAAGTATATATGAAGAAAAAGCGCTTTTCCCAAAGGAAAATGTTTCTGATGATCATCCAAAGAAACCGTGGAAATCCGTATCAGATGATGCGACAATGCATGTGGCTGTTTCTGGCGGTAGTAATGCAATAGCAATCTTTGCAACAAATGCTGAAACAATAACAGTTACAGTTATGAATGATATTGAAACGATTACTTTATGGGGGCCAGAAATATATGACTTACAGGGGATAGATACTTATTATGAACTAATCACAGATACCGGTGAAAGATGGTATGTGCTTTGGGTAGATTATCCTTATCAAGCAAATCCTGTTAGTATAGTAGTTGATTTTGAATCACCGTCTGCAACAAGGGTAGGAATAATCAGAGCCGGTGCTACATATACTTTCCCAGACCCCAGATGGGGTTTGAGTGAAGGACTTGTTGACTACTCGATAATTAAGGAATTAAGCAATGGTGCTACCTATATTCGCAAAAGAGATATAGTGAGAAAGTTTGATGGCGATATTACTATGGTAAGGGACCGTGATTTTTATAAGTTTATGCACAAGGTAATTAAGACAAAAGGACCGGGACCGCTTGCCTGGAAGGTATCAACTAATTTATCAAATTTCGATTGGGCTGTATTTGCAAGACCGCAAAACATGCCGAGGGGAAGTCACACTTTCCCCGCTTGGAGTCGTGTCAATTTTCAATTACTTGAAGTTGTGTAGGAGAATAAAATGGGATCATATACTTGGAATGTCTTTCCGTTATCAGGGACTGCTAATTTTGAAGGAACTGCAAGGACTGCACTTGAGCAATGGAGAACCAATGCCAGTCTTATGGATAATGAGATAACTACAGCAAGGAGTACTTATCCGTCATTAAACGCAAGACTTGATGATATCCTTGGTAGTATCCCTCCTGGTACTATTACCTATGGGCAGTTGGACATCTTGAATGCTCCTACCGATACCTATCAACTTACCTATAATTTAGCAAGTGATAAGATGGAATGGGTAGTTCCTGGAGCTGCCGCTGATCCTGGCGATGTGCGTTTTGAAGCTGCTGATCCGAAACAATATCTTAATGAAAAATTAAGACAAAGATTTTTATTATAGGAGGATAGTATGCCTTTTGCTTATAATCGACTTGTTGAATGCAAAGCTATCGCAAATAGTGTTCAGACACAGTTTGCGAATCCGGCAGGAAAAACAACCTATATCAGAAGCATATCTATCCACAATGCTGCTGCTGTTACTATTCCATTCGGATTGTATAATGTTCCTGATGTGGCCGGTGCAGTAGGTGTTGCTGGTGCTACAAATTGTTTCTATCTCAACACAATAGGACTACAACCGGGTGAGATATTAACTTTTGAATTTACTCCTCCAGGCATTATATTGGAGGATTTGAATGATACTATTCAAACCTACGCTTCTGACTTGACGGGTGCTTTGTCCTTTCAGATGTTCGGTGCTATTGAAACTACTATAGCACCGACTTTTAACTATAAGCGAATTATAGAGATGCAAGCCTTACCACTTGTAACAACTACGATCTTTGCCAATCCCGCAGCAACAACCACTTATATAAAACTTCTGATTCTTTGCAACCTTGACCCATCATCGAATTATGTGAGGGTTTGGAATGTTCCTGATGCTGCTGGTGCTGTTGGGGTAGTAAGTGATGGAACGCAGATTTTTGGTGATTCTGTTTTGGGGATGGCGGCAGAAGAAACAGTGATAATGGAGTTCCTTGATGGCGGCTTGATGTTAGAGGATTTAAATGATACAATACAGGCAATTTCAGTTGCACCTACTACATGGAGTCCCACCATACAAGCATTTGGAGCGCAAGAATAAGGAGAAGTCATGAAACGGATTTACTTCAATGATAGTGATTTGGTTATCTATGCCCCAAATTGGGTGTCCGATCTTCGTAAAAAACCAAATAGTACAAAGAATACTCAGTTGGCAAGGATTCTTGATGGTAGTTTATCGGAAACGGCTGATACTGTTAAAGATCAAAATGATGAAGATGTTGAAATCATCGAAGTTGAACCGATAGAAGTTCTTAATCAAGGGGTAGACAATGCCGGGGTGCCGTGGCTTGAGACTGAGGATGATATCGAAGATAAGTTGGATGATTTTGACATATTTGTTTGTGTTCCTGCATATCTTCATATCACTTTTAATACTGATTTTGTAGTAAAAAACGATGGTACCGATACTGTTGAGTTTGATATAGCTTTCAGGGAAGGAAGTGATCCTGCTTCAACCTTGATAGATACTGATGATGATTTTCAGGTGGTGATGACAGAGCTTGATTACGAGTCGGTTTATGATATTTTCACATTAACCGGGATATCCGGTGGTGAGAAAAAGGGCATCGAATATACAACTACCGGAAATCCAAAAAGGATACATATATCAGAAACCGACTTGAAAGAAATAGTTGTTGATGGAACAGAAATGAAAGTAATTTTGGTTGGAAATGAATCAATAACCGTTTACAGGGAGTTATAAAATGGGAATTACAACGTCATATAAGCCCGAGCAAACAATGCTGAAAGAAATTCAGGATGGCAATCCTGCGGTCAGAACATGGGAAGCATTGAGGGATAATCTTCATGAAATAAGAAATGACACAGGCACTTTGAATAGCACTGTAGTAGGCGATATCTATATTACTGGTGATACAGTCTTGTCTGAACCCTTGTTGTGTAATGACCTATATGTTTTAAATGAAGCAGAGCTTGACTGTGGCGGGTTTGAAGTTCTTGTTCTGGGAAACCTTGTTATAAGGTCGGCAGAACTCATCAACTGTTTGAAGCTTGAGGTTTATGGAACGATTGATATCAATCGGGCTGTTGGAGATACTTCTTTCACAAATCTACTTTACTGTGATGAAACGAACTGTCATGGTCAAGCGTGGTTTTACTATACGGAATGGGATAGAGCGGCAGGTGTAATTATTGAGCCCGCACCTACCGACTATATAAAACCACAATTGTTTGAAAGTGCTTTTTCATGGATAACTGCTTCAAACAATTATGCTGCTGCTTTTAGGTTCGCAGAAATTCATGTTGCCGGTACTTTCGGTTTTGCTTCAATTGGTGCAAATGCCTTTGCTCAATATTGTTGTCATCCGACAAAACTTTTTGTTAAGGGCGATATGAATATGTTCACTTGTACCCAACTCTTCCTTGCTGGAAGAGATATAACTACCCCTACTTCATGGAATGTTGTCGGATCATTCACCCATAATCTTGCTGCTTTTACTTTAAACTTGACAGGCGGCGCTGGCGGCGCTGGCGTAATCGCCACTCATGCCGGTGCTGGTGGGGAGTTTAATGGTCCACCAAACCAAACTGTAGGTGGTGCTACTGCTGGAACTTATAATGGTGGTGGTACGGGATATCGTGGAACCGGTGCTGGTGCTGCCGGTAGTCAAAAAGGTGGTGCAGGTGGTGCAGGTATTAATGGTCCCGGCGCTGGTGGGGGCGGTGGAGGCGGTGCTACTGACTTCAACTTTTATTATGGTAGTGGTGATCTTGGTTTAACATTCAACATGACATCACGTGGTGGTAATGGTGGAGCTGGTGGAGGTATAGGTGGTAATTCCGATGGTGGTGATGGCGGTGATGGTGGTGATGTAGCTGTTAGGTATACTGCCAATCAAATGACAATGCCTTTTACTGTTACTGGCGGGACCGGTGGTGCTGCTGGTGGCATTGGAGCTGCCGGTGCTAATGGTGCTGCCGGTAGCTCAAGTCATATTGTCGGAGCAGTTTTTGCCGGATATCGACCTGATATTCCAGTTCCTACTACTGCTGATGGTGCAACTACTGCTACTCTTTCATGGAATGTTCCTGCTGATGATGATGGTGACAATCTTGATTTCCAAGTAGAAGTAGAAGAAAAATATACTCCATTTGTTTTTGTGACAATTTATCAAGATGATAGTGATGCGAGTCCAGGTAAATTTTCTGGCGCTCCCCCTTATGCTCAAGGCGTAGGGAGTGTTACTTACACACCCGGTGGGTTAACTTCAGGGCAATTGTACCGTTGGAGAGTAAGGGCTTTCAAAGATACTTCCACTTCTACATATAGTATTTTTACACAATGGCGTGAATTTTATGCTACTTAGGAACTGATATGTTATTACCAAAAAAAACAGAAAAGAAGCCGAAAAAAGAAGGTAAAATAATAGATGAAATAAAAGGCATCCATGATCTTGAATTTCAAGCTAAAATTGATGCAGAAATTCTTTTACAAGTAAAAGAAATACAAAAGGATGTCTTGAGATACAATAGAGCTATGGAAGTATATAATGGAATAATAGCAGAGAAGGAGCGAATTGCAAAAATTACCTCAAAAAGAATTAAAGAAAGTATCAGCTCAAACCGAAAAGTATTTTCGAAAAGAAAGAAAACAAATAAACAAAATATAAAGAATAGGAGGTAATCATGGAACAACCAATGACAGATGCAGAATATGATGCTCAGTATGATGCAAACACTTTGGCGAGAGCAAAGAATATCTTAAAGGATCAGAGTAGAAAAAGTGCCGCTGAAAAAGCAGCAAAAAGGATGGTAGAAAAAGAACAAAAAGAAGCTGATTCCTTAAGGGAGATTGCTGCCGGGAACGGCATTACACCTTCACAAAAAACTTCTTCGCCATTGACTGATGGTCTTCAAGGAGCAATGGATTCGGCTTATGGCGGGAAACGCTATCGGTAGGTGGGGTAGTTATGCCATTCGAAAGTAAAAAACAAGAAAAATGGATGAGAATAAACACGCCCAAATTGTATAAAGCTTGGGTTCGGAAATATGGTCATTATAAACCGAAGAAGAAGAAATCATCCAAAAAGAAATGACTGAGGGGGGAGGTCATGACAATAGATAATATTTTTCAGCCTATCGTAATTGCAGGTCATGAAGTTAACTATGATTTTTTGCAATTAACACCTATTACTCACAATGTAAAAGACTCCTTCACGTTCTCCTACGGCGGGTTTACTTGGGTTATATGCACTAATGTAGATCAAGGACCGAACGGTGGTGGTTTGACGGTTTTTAAAGAAGTAAATGGTATTTTGACTTTCCATGCAAATCTTTTTACCGGCAGATACAAAATGTGGGCTCCGAGAGTGGTCATTGAAGACGATGTGCTATACGTTTTGGTTACTGACACACAAGGGACCGGGAATGAGCCTGACTGGTACAACCACATGAGGGCTTTTAAGTTTCAGTATGCTATCTTCAGTCCTACCAATTGGTGTAGCAATCCGGGGAAAATTGTTGTAGGTGATGACTCCTTCGGGATTATAGATGTTGAACTGTTCAAAATCGGGGAGTTCTACTACCTTTGCTATGTCATTATGGACTGGCACCAAGGGGAATGGTGGGACTTATGGTGTTCTTGTGCTAATAACTGGTCCGGCCCATTTACTTCTCCAAATAAGGTTAACTTTTCGGGAGCGACAGAACACGGAATAGAAGAAGCGCCTTGTTATAATAAAGATGATGGAATGTTTTATTTTTCAGTCAACGACAGTGCTACCATTTCATCTTTAAGGAGAGGTTATTTAATAAGCAGCGGTATAAATGCAGACGGTTCACAAATCCTGAATTTGAGCGAGGATGATATGTTTAGGATGCAAGATGTCAGTGGTGGACTATGTACCCATCCTGATTTTTGGAAAGGAAAAATAAGAGCAACTGGAAAAGGTGTTCATGGATATCACATAATGGAGCAAATCATCTGATCGGAGCTGTAAAATGCCTACCAAAAAAGACGATCCTTTCTTAAAGTTGGCTACCGCTGTTGAAAAATTAACAGGTAATCATCTTTGTGCTGGCGATAACTGCCCCAACTTCATAGGAGTAAAAGCATCTCAAAAAACATTTCAAGTGATTGTAATTTCTTTGATGGGAGTATTATGTATAATGGCAGGGGCAGTTATGCTTCAGCTTGCCGCATTTAAGGATGATTACAAAAATGATTATGCTAAGGTACAAGATGTTATAACAAGGGTAGGTGTGGTAGAAAAAGACATAGAAACGCTTGAGATAAAAACAGACAATATCAATGCTCGTGTCTATAACCTTCAAATAAAAAATGCAAGGACTCCATAAAATGTCATTCTTATCGAATCTTATTTCAGGTATCACCGGCAAGAAGCTTGAAGAATCGGAACGACTTGTGGATGAAGCAAAATTAAGGATTCAATCGGCTTCTCAGGAATTACTTGAAGCAGCTTCAGAAGCAAAAGAACAAAGAGACCAGCTTGCTTTAAGTGAAAAAAAGTATAGGAATTTATTTCACAATTCACCGGTAGGTATGTTCAGGTTAAGTAACGATGGAACAAAATTCCTTGAAGTCAACAATAGGTCTGTTGAAATTCTTGGCTATGATAGTGTTGAAGACTTGATGAATGTTCATCCGATTACTATTTGTGCGTCCGCTGACGTTTTTCATCGCATCCAATCAATACTTGATAACAAAGGAAGGGTTATCAAATATATCTTTTGTGGTCGGAAAAAGAATGGAGAAATTGTCACATTGGAATCATCCATGAAGGTCTACCCACACGAAGATTACACTGAAGGGACTGTGATTGATGTCACTGAAAGGGTGAGAATAGCAAAGCTGAAGCAATATGCCTATGAACTTGCCAATCAAATGGTTGATCTTGCGTGGTATAAGGATAGTAATTTGAAGTTTTTGTTTATTAATGCTTCCGGTTTAAAAGTCCTTTTCGGCCCGGATATGAAGCTTTCTGATGTAGAAGGATTAAGCGATATAGATGTTGTCAGAAAACATTACAAGGGAAATTATGATTCAAATCTTGTCGGAGAAGTCTGTCAAGCTACCGATAAGAAAACTATCGAAGCACGGAAACCATCCCGATTTATTGAAATTGCTAAAAATTTGGCAGGAGTAGAAGTCTGGCTTGATGTTTTTAAGGTGCCTTGTTTTGCTACTGATGGAAAATTTGTATCAATAGTTGGAAATGCAAGGCTTATACATGAGAATATGCGGAGTGAATGTTCTTCTTTTTTAAAAGAGAAGATGGAAGAAGGCAAGGTTGATTTGGTTGCTGGGAAATTTTATCACCTAAAAGAATTTGAATATGCCGAACTAAGGGAAAGCATAATCGATAAATCTTGAAAAGAATCATCATCATTTAAGATTCTATCAGCATAAAATAAAAAACTAATATAAGGGTATAGGGTAAAAATTTTATAGGCCTTAAAAAGGAAATAAGGAAGCCGATGGGAATCTTATTTAAACATTTTTCAGAAGTTCCTGAACGATTATGGAAATGGGATAATTTCAAACCGAATGAGTATTATCTTTTTTGCCCGTGTTGCGGGGAGTTCTACCTTGATTTTGAAAGTATGGATCGACTTCAAGCTGCAAGGGATAATATCGGTAGTCCTATTCGAATTAACAGTGGGCATCGATGTCCTATTCATAATGCAAGGGTAGGTGGCGCTCCATTATCTCAGCACAAAAAAATTGCTTTTGATATTTCTGTTTTTAATAGCGACAAAAAGAAAGTCCTTGAAGGATTAAAAAAAGCAGGTTTTACCACATACGGGTTCTATAAAACTTTTGTTCATACTGATATTCGTAAGGGTAGAATGTGGTATGGAAAAGGAGGTAAAGAGGCATGGATGGGATTAATTGGGCAGACGTGATAGGGGTAGGGGCATCTGCTGCCACCGGCGGCATTTTTGGACTCGTTGGTAGTCTTGTCGGCGCTGTTGGCAAATATTTCCAAAAGAAACAGGAACAGTCGTTTCTTCGGGAAAAATGGGATTATGAAACAAAGCTTCTTGAATTGAACATGAAAAAAGGAATACAAGAGTTTGATCATGAAATGGCATTAACCGCTCAACAAGGATCATGGTCGGGGCTTGAAGCATCGTATAAGCATGATGCATCTATAGGGCCAGTTCACAAGTGGGTAAATGATATAGTAAAGTTGTTTAGGCCGGTCTTAACTATCGCACTTTGGATTTTATGCGGAATAATCTTTTGGTGGTTTGGGCAGAAGGAGTTTTCTGAAACCCTTTCATCAGAAGATATTTTTATTTTAAAAAGATATATGATCCATACCACCTTCTTTGCTGCTGGTTCTGCTGCAATGTGGTGGTTCGGAGAACGGTCTTTAACTCCACCTGATATGAAACACAAATAGGTGATGCTATGTTTAAAAAATACAAAGAATGGTCGATAGTAAAGAAGATTACCGCTATCTGTGGGTTGATAACTGCCTTGGCAGGGGTCGTGACTCTTCTTTTTACTATCGATCATCGATTTGCTAAGAGTAGTGAGCTGAAGAAAGTCAAAACAAGGCTTGAGCATAAGATTGAAAGTGATCATTATCAGTGGTTGGAGCAAAGATCATATACTTTAAAGGATAGATATATTAATAAGCCTATGCCGCAGTCTGTGAAAGAAGAAATACGGAAAATTGAAGATGATTTGAAGTGGTTAAGGGAGAAGATTAAAAGCCTGATGAAAGATGATTAATCATTGTGAACAAAACACAGATCACCTATATGATCTTCCCATAATTGAACGTGTGCTTGTACTTCAGGATCATCTTCCAGCCCTTTTTCTTTGATGATATCTTTTAATTCTTGAACTATTTCTTCTGTGACAAGTAGTCCTTTTATTATCTTGGATGTTTTCTCTGAATAACTTTTTCTATTTTTGAGCGGGTTTGGGAAAAAAGCAATAGTAGCACCCATTTCACTTTCCTTTCTTCTTTTTTGGCGTCTTGGCCTGAAAGATTCTTGATCTTGCTTCTACAAGTTTTTCTATAACAACATCAACTTCTTCTTTTTTAAAAATCATCGAGTCCCAAATTGTAGTGCCTGGGTGTTTAATTTTTAGCAGAATCCTTTTGACATCATCTCCTCCTCTTGGGATATATTTAGACGCTTCTACTATGAGTTTGTCTCTTTTTAACTTTTTTTTCTTTCTTATTCTTTCCATAAAGTTTCCTTTTTTGTCAAATTACCCATTCACTTGGCCTTCTGATTTTAAAGTCGCCATAGAAGTCTCTGCTTGAAGGATTATCTTCAGAAGAAAAACCTTCTTCACCTTCTATACCTACCTCATATTTTTCATCCAATTCTTTGTTGGTAAATTGCTTAAAGAATGAATTAAGGATACGGAAGAGCTTTTCATAGACAATAATCTTGTTTGCTACTTCTTTCATAATTTCATCGAAATGGGTGCAATACTCAGGAGAGATTACTGGGGTGTCATTAGATTTAAATCTAATGGCTTCATTTGTCCCATCTGTTAAATATTCTATGCGAAATAAACCATCATCTATATAGTCAAAAGTAAAGTCTTCATATTTATCATGTATGAAGTCGAATAGATCACATTGAAGCATTACAAGTTTTGTTTCCATTATATTCCTCCTATTGTATTGTGACTTCTTCAACTGAAAAGAAATCACCAAGATGGGTTTTTACATTTTCAATTAGAAGCCTTGAGTCTTCTTTGTCTTTTCCTTCCGGCATATTATCTGTTACTTCTATCATTTGGTTGATGAAAGTTTCATCAATTATCTCTTCTCCAGGTTCCCCGAATTTAAACCCAAGAGGATTTGGTCGGAATTTAAAAAGTAGTTTTTTCATAATTATCACTTGTGCTATAGTGTGTGTATAGTTCTTTTTATATCTTCAAGTTTTTGTTTTTGTCCTGAATTCTTTTCCGTCTTGCTCGTTCTTTTTCAGCATCCTCTTTTAGACTTTTTAACTCAAGACAAATAGCCTTAACATTCCCGGCAGTTTCTAAGATAATTGTGTTATCATATACTACTTTAAGTTCGAATATGTTGGGCTTTATACTATAAACCCCTATATAGCTGTTAGTATCAGATATGATTTGGTTTCCTCTTGTTTCGGGGTTCATTCTAAGTCTAATTATTTCTTTTTTATACCTATTTATCTGACGGTTGATTGTTTGTTTGTTTTCTTCCAAACTTATCCGTAGTCTTGCATCTTCTTTTGAAAGGTCAAACTTTTCATTTGGCATTTTAGAACTCCTTTTGTTGAAGCCATTAATCGAACAACTATATCTAATTTATTCATAAACCTTGCGGCAATGTCTGTCTTTCCAAGGTTGTTGGGTTTTTGCGTATCTATAGCATTTATCTCCATAAACACCCTTTGCTCCATAGTGGGCGAAACCACATAGTGGACAGCTACTATAATCACCTATATTAAAAATCCATTCACAGGAAGCACAAACCCTTAATTTTGCGTGTTGACCCATAGTCTAATCCATTGGCGTCATATACCCTTCGGTAATTTGATATAATTCACATCTGAACACAGTACAGCTACTTGTATTTCTTTTTTCGCAATTGGAACAGAAGATATAGCAGTGTTCAAGTTTTTCTTTCAGCTCATCACATTCATTTTCACAGGTATCATATTTTTCTTTTAGTTCATTGACTTCTTTTTCATATTCGAGTTTTTCACTTCCAATGATCTCAATAATCCCTATTAGATCATCAGTTATTGATCTAATAGCATAGGTGTTAATCACAATCTCCTGCAACCGGTTAAAGTTTTCTTTTCTGATTACAGGAACACATTTTAATTCTGTAGCCATTTTGATTATTTTTTCTTCTGCTTCTTTTATGGTTTTTAATATTTCAGATGTTTTTATCATTTAATCCTCCAGCATCTTATTCCCAAATGCCCATTTTCAACCACCTTTCGGCAGGTGAAATCCATATGCTTTTCAATTCTGCATTTCTTTGCTTTCTTCCGGCGAATAACACTCTGTTTAATGTTCATAATGGTGAAACATTGATCACGATATGTTTTTGTCTTGATAAAGAAAGATTCACCGATGCTCATTTTATGGAAAGGGTATTTATTGAATGGCCTTGGTTTATTCTTTGGTCCTCTTTTGATTTTTGGTAATGGTATTCCAGATTCAACAGTAGGCATATGGATAGTCATATATCCCCCATCTTTCCTTTTGCTTCTTCGTCAAGAAAAATCTTTTCACCCTTTGAAATGATGGTGAAAGACAGATCAGGATTCCCGTAAAGAATATAGTGTGCAAGGGTTTTATACTTGTCTTCCCGGTCAGCAAAGAAGGATTCAACCTTATGATCATCCCATGATGCAGGGATAACTATCGGGATATTTAAGCTAATTTCCATTTTGGCATATCTTTTAATTAAAATACATTGATCGCTATGTACTTCGCCTACCCTTGACAAACATCCACGGCATATACAATCAACATCCCCTACGGCTTTTTCAGTTACGATATAATCCGACATCTTAACTACTCCTTACAAAGTCTGATTTTTACCAATTCTTCGGCATGACCATAGATGTGGAGCCCTTTACTTGCTGTGATGATGGGCCGGAAGCAACTACAATTTCATCAACCCTTTTTTCAAGATTCCCTAAACTGAAGATATATGGAACATATTCAACACACAGTTCACACCGGTAAAAGGTTTCTTCATCATTGTTGACAAGTAGTCCTTTATCGAATAATTTGCAAATATTGTTACTACGATCAATAGGGCAATCACCACATTCTTTTTCTTTTTGTTTGTAGGTATCTGCCGGTTGAACTTTATGTATTTTTTAGAGTCATCGGTTATCATTACTTTTCTCCTGAGAAACATGTGATCCACATAATGGGCATTTTGGAAGTCCTTTATTTTCACAATCTTCTATGTCACAATCTTCTATATATCCTTGCCAAGAGCAGCTTTCATTACAGCATATACACCGAATACCAGGTAGGTGGTTATTAACAAAAGTTTTACTTTCTATTTTCATCAATCAAGTTCCTTAGTTTTTTCAACTCCATTTTAATCAGTACCCAGTCTTTCATTGGAGATTCGTTGGTTCAGAATGCTTCTGAAAATAGCTTGTCGAGTCTCTGTTCATATTTTGGCAAGGGCTTAATTTTCATTTTATTTTACTCCACAATTCCTTTCTGAAAATATAGATATTGGCTTTTGTTCTACCTACTTTCAATGCTTCTTTTTTTGTCCACATAAAAATATCAACAGATCGTGTTATCTTCTTGCCTGTCCTTTTTGACTTGAATCCCATTCGATCATCGAACATAAAGATACCATACCCTTCAATCCAGATATAATCACCACGATTAAGTAACATCACCTTTTCAATATCTCTTGAGATAGCACAAATGCCTTGAGCCACGTTGGTTTGAAAGGCAGTTGTAAAAGGTGTATCATCTGTTTCATCAATGGAAGGACTATATGCAGTCACTTCTACCTGTGGGATGCAAAGAGCAAGGAGTTTTTGGGAGAATATTGTGTCTTTGATTATGGATAGTTGTCGGTTGGTCTCGGTCACTTCTGAATTGACTTTTTTAAGGATGTCAAAGTTGTTTTGGTTAAAATCAGACGGAGCAGTAAGAAATTTGGTATCGTAAAGTATATTCATAATGGCGATTGTCAGTATAGTAATTAATATAGCCAAAACTACAATTATATAATTTTGGGCTTTATCCCCAATGCTTGCTTTCATCCAAACTCCTTTATATTTTTATTTTTCTTCTACTACTGAACAATCACTTGGACCGCCTACCCATGAGTCAAGATAAGATTGTGCTTCTTGTTGTGATTCAAATTCAACCGGTGTTTCGCCTTGTCCTTCAGGACTTTTTTCAAAAAAGCCAAGTCCTAATATTTCACCTACAAATAGCCCACTTGTTTTTTTGATCTTATGCAAAACGGCATGGTTGTTGTTCCTTTCATTGCCATATTTTGTTTTCATTCAAAATCATTCATATTTTTATTTTTATTTTTAAGCTCAAGAAGTATGTCGGCTAATACTTCTTGGATCGCTTTGACATCTGCTTGTAGCTCATCAACCTTCTGTTGATTTTCTATCGCTATAGTTTTGGTCGTGATGTATTTAGGCTTGTTGGTGGTCTTGTTGAGCATGATGTTTTCAAACCAAAGAATAAAGGGAAAGACAATAGTGGCAGTAATAAAAACAATAAGAACACTCTTCCATATATCCTTTTTAAGTTTCATATCTATCCCCTGTTTATAAATACTTTACAACATATCCGATTAGGTCAGAGACTCCATGCCCCATTTCACATCCTGCGTGACAACTTATCAGAGCCAGTGGTTGACCTATAAGGATTTCCGGCATAGTATACCCATGAACAACAGCTACCAATATCTGTTGGGCATGGTTCTCGTTGGTGCAGCTATCGTCATACACCTTTCCACATAACCGGCATCTATACTGGAATATTGCTGTTTTCATATCTACCCCTTGAACTATGGCCTCAATCACTTATGAAGTAATAATGTAAAAAAAGATTAGTCAAGACTGCTGCAAGAAAACAGGAAATTACAAAGGTAGCAATATACATTTCCCCTTACAGCTTCTTCACTAATTTTTTTATTTAAGAAGTCATTAATCTTTTTCATTATTTATCATATTCTTTCCTTATTCCTATGGCGTTAATTCTCATAGTAAGCCCTTTAATATCACGACTTATTTCTTGTAATGAATGGTTCATCTCTTCCATTGTTTGGCTTATTTGATAAAGACCGACTTCTTTTTGAGTTTGAAGCCCTACCGATGTTTCTACTAATTCAGTTTTGGGCGAGGCTTCCTGTACTCCTTTTGACATTATTAGTGGAATTAACACAGAAAAACAACACCAAGAATAGCAAACACAATCATCAATTCCATAAAAGTTGCACCTTTACTACCCATATTTATTTTCACAGCCTGTATCCTCCCCGATCATATTTTTAAAACCATATTTGACTGCTACGGCTTTAAAGAGTGGTAAACCATATTGTGCATAATAACTATCAGCGGAATCTTTTAATTTGTCATCAAGAACCCAAAGCCACATCTTAACAACGGCAAACATAAAACTTGCAGAAATACCTCTTTTGTTCAATGCCTTTTCAAACCCAAAAGCTATATCGCTTTCCAGTTGCTTTAATACATTTTCTTCTGTGAACTCTTTCGGCGTCCAACTTTTACCTTCTACCAACTCCATGCCAAGTAGGTCAAGTTTGTCTTCAGGGAAATAATCTGCAAGACGCCGGAAGTCACGTCCATCAAAGCAACGCCTTTCAAGCTCTTTAGTCTTAAGGGCAGTATAGATGTCTTTGAGTGTTTTCATTTTTCAAGCTTCCTTAATGTAATTACGTTTTCCATGGTTGTCCTGACATGACCCTTAATATCCGGGGTTATTCTGGTTTCAATTCTAAGGACGAAATATAGCTCTTCACTATCCATAAATCTTACACGCCTCCCGTGAGGTGGATTAAAGATAACATTCGTTACCCTTTGAAGTTGAGTTCCCTTTTCATTGACAAAGACCGTTTCTTTCTTGTATCTCATGATTACACCTTCTTATAAAAAAACTTCCGTGGGATGGAGGGAGACCTATTTTTTTTGACAAGAACACCTTTTTGAACCATGCCTTCAAGCAAATCGTGTTGGTAGCATTTAAGCTCTGATGGAGTATACCAAACTTCACATTCCATTCTTTTGAGAATTTTGTTCTGTACTTTGCTTAATCTTTTCATATGTGTAATAACCGGGGCAATAGATGCCCCGGTTCCTTTACCTGTTAAGATACAGTGGGTATTACCTTCTCACCCTTCCATCATCTTCACTTTCCCTGCTTTTTCTTATGGTGATTATATCTTTCCTGATTTTTGTCGCAGCTTTGATCAGCACCATCATTTCTTTCCTTACTCTGGTCGCTGCAGCCTTGACGCCGGCATCAAACTTTAATGCATCGTTTTTGATTCCATGGATTTTCTCTTCATTGAAATAATCAGTGAATAGTTCGTCGATGCCTTCTTTTATTTTGACTTTTTGCCCCATAATGCTTCCTTTCTTTGTATCTGTTATAGTTAATTGGCTAATAAAACAACAAATCAGTCATCACCTCCTTTTACGCCTTATTCTTTTCAAACTACTTGTCCTTTTCTTTTTACTGCTTGGTGGCATACTCCTTATTTCTCCACAGTCATAAGCATAATTTGCCCATAGCCTACACTTTGTGCATTTTTTAAGCTTTGGGTGATTCACATCTCCCGGCTTTCTTTTCGACATCTCTATACAAACTTTTAAGTTAACATGAATTTGCCTTCTTTTGCAATAAAAGTAATTATCCATAATCTGTTAAGACTTTCTTATTTCCCTTTTAAGGCCTATAAAATTTTTACCCTATACCCTACTATTAGTTTCAAAAGATCACATACCCTGTGTTAAATTGCAAATAGCTATGTTTGTATTTATTATAAGCCTTAAAGGGGCTTTATTTGTTAATTAAAATTATTAGCTAAAATCTTGTCTGTTGATTAGTATAGTTAATAGGGTTTAAGTTTAAAGATATTTTAAGTTAACCAAAACATCCTTATGAATGCTTGTTTTCATAAAAGAAAAAAAAGAAGAAAAAAAAGAAGAAAAAAAAGAAGAAAAAAGAAAGAAAGAAAGGTTTATAAAGAAAGAAAGAATAAAAGAAGAAAATAAAAGAAGAAAACAAAAGAAGAAAATAAAAGAAAAAATGACTGTCAACTACCATGAAAAAATGGATACGTTTGAACAGAAGTAGTAAACAAACTTGTTGTTAGCAGAAGTAGTTGTTCAGCCTTCGGCTGTCTTCGCATGACATAGTCATGCTACGATTTTTAATTGCTATAAATTTTGCTCAAAATATTCTTTTAAAATCCATATAGACTTTTAAGTTTTTTAAGACTATAAAGAATCTTTCTACTAAAAAGTTTTTGCGATATCAGCATCGTTGGCCTATAATAAGTAATATGCTTGAATTACATTTTGGCAAGATAGGACTATACATGAATGATGAGACAGAAGAACAAATCTGCAGAATAAAGATGCCGGATGAAGTAAAAAGAAGAGTAGAGCTAAAAAAGATATGCATTGCTTTGCACGAAGTTGAGAGTAGGTTTGCATCAATGCAGCATAGGAGGCCAAGATATTTTTTTGCTTTATTCAAAGAGTCTGGCAAGAAATATCACCGCACTCTTTTTAGGATTCTAAACTTCTTGAAGGATAAAAGAGGTGACTACAAAAATGATATCCTGTTTTTATCAAGAGATTATTTTGAAGTTATTTTTAATTTTTATAACAAGATTAACAAGATGCCATTCATAGGGAATCTTGGCCCTTCATTGACTAACAAGATGAGGTTTGATGATTTCTTAATATCTTCCGAGATGGAAGATGAGTGTTATTGGAGGGTAAAGTCAAGTAACTATTGGGTAGTGAAGAGTAGAGCAAAGCTTGCGGCATTCAGATGTAGACAGGCTGATATAGATTTGAAAATAGTAATAGACAGGAATAAGGGTGTTGAAAATCAACATGACTTGAAAGTAATATATCCAGGAGAATATTGATGGCAGAATTTGATGAGTTTGACATTGGAGGGGATGACCAAGACAAAGTCATGATGCTTCTTGTTTACAACGATACTTTTTTATCAAGGTGCATCCGCAAAGGAGTTGAACCTGATCTTTTTTCTTCTAAACCAAGACGGAAGTTTTTCAAGATAGTTAAGAGTTTTTATGAGCAGTACAAAAAGGCTCCTGGTGATGATATAGCATCAGTTTTGGCAGACGCTTTGTCTGGCCAATCGATGATTATGAGGGATGATGATATACCATTAATTGAAGAGTATGTAGACAGGCTATTCAGTGTTGATTTAGATTCGATAAAATCTAAATATTTCATAGACAGAATAGAACTATTCATGAAGAAAAGAATAATGATGACTGCTACAAACTCTTTGATGAAGCTTAAAGATAGATTTAATGTTGATACAGATAGGCCTTTAAGCATAATGGAGGATGCTGTAAGCAAGATAAAGTTAACTACAAGCAAAATGTCTGTAGAAAGCTTGCTTGGTGACAATGTTTATGAATATGACAGAGATATTCAAACAAAGTGGAATGTCCCTACAATTGACTTCCCGATAGGTGGTGGATTCTTTTCCGGCTCTTTTACTGTGATTCAAGGGTATACAAGCAGGGGCAAGTCATGGGCAGCTACCCATCTTGCAAAGATGGCAACAAGGTTTGGAAATTCAGTTCTACTTGCCCAAATAGAGATGGCAAACAAGACATCAAAGAGACGGATTAAGATGAGCTTTACAGGCCTTGCAGAAGGTGATGTGATAAAAAATGCAGCAGAAACAAGAAGGATAATTAAATGCTCTATGTTGAAGCATTCTGATATCTTTCTGCTTAGTGATGATGAGAAGTCAACTTCTGTAGATTCTCTGCCAGATATTCTTGATGAGATTGAGGATACTCACAACAAAAGGGTAAAGCTTATCATTTTGGACTCAGCAGATGATATGTTACCTCCATCCGGAAGATATAGGAATAAAATTGAAAAAAGCACAGCTACATATACTTGGCTTAAAAACTTTGCGAAGGATAATGATATATGCATCATAAATACTACACAAACACAGAGGATAGGTGAGAAGAAATATTGGTTGTCTACTGGTAATGTTGGTGATGACATAAACAAGATGAGAAAGGCAACTATTAGTTACTCAATCAACGCAACAGATTTTGAGGCAGCAATAGGGTTTTGTAGGATTTGGCTTAATAAGAATACTGATGGCCCAACAGGAGCAAAAGTTTGGCTGAGGCAGGACTATGGGAAAGGGCAGTTTGTAGTAGAACATGGACTTTATGATAGAGAAGAGTACAGTGAGATGGTAAAGGAGTTCAGAAGCAATGAATAGGGTAAGAAGAAAAAGAGTTGAAAAGCCTACTGATTGGAACTGGCTGAAGTTGTTGAGTAGAAAAGAGCTTGAGTCTATAGCCAGCTCCAATATGTATGTTTTTAAAACTACTCCTTGGGCTCACCAGCTGTCTTCATTTCTTGCTTGTATGGCAAACCCAGGGTTTTTGTGTTCTCTTGATTTAGGGACCGGCAAAACAAAAGTTGCTGTAGATGTATGCATGAATCTATATGGTAGCAAACTTAAAGTTTTTGTTGTTGCTTTGAATAGTGCATTAGGAAACTGGAAAGATGAAATACACAAACACTCAGATGCTCAAGCAACGATCTTAGCTGGCAGAATTGATGAGCGCATTGATTTGATTAAGGGTGATGGTTTTTTCATAATTAACTATGAAGGGCTCATGCGTTTGTGTTCAAAAACAGTTACTACTGTCAAAACGGTTGCTTGTGAGACGCCGGATGGCCCAAGGATAATTTCAAAAAAAAGAAATAGATGGGCAGTTGACAAAGCTATGATCCAGAAGCTTATGATGGCTAAATTTGATGCTATTATATTTGATGAGTCTCATATGCTTAAAAATCACTTGAGTTTGACATTTAGAATAGCAAAAATTCTTTGCCGCAGAATAGACACAAGGATTCAGCTCACCGGTACTCCTATTGATAAAAATTTACTTGACCTTTGGTCGCAATATTATATAGCCGATTTTGGTAGTACTTTTGGGACCGGAATTGGCCAGTTCAGGAATGCATATTTTAAGGATAAAGGCTATTTTGGGCCTGACTGGAAAGTAACAAAGTCAGGTGAAAAAGTTATCAAAAGCAAGATGTACACAAAGTCTATTAGGTATACAGAAGATGAAGTTGATGAGCTGCCACCTAAGACATTTAGAACTATTTGTTTTGATCTTACAAAACAGCAAAGAAAGGTTTATGACAGGCTTTCTAAAATTTCTGGGGAAGAGAATGTTCAAGGCATAAAAGTTCAAGGCAAAACTCATGCGTTTAGGCAGATATGCAGCGGGTTTATACTTAAAACAAAGAAGGAGTTTTCTTCAAACCCTAAAATGGATGCCTTTATTGATCTTGTCGACACAATCATTGGTAGTCACAAGATTCTTGTTTTCTATGAATACATAACAGAAGCCAAGCTGATATCTAAAGTTTTGAAGAGGAAGAAGGTAAAGTTTTGTACTTTAAATGGTCAAACGAAAAATAAGCATAAAGAATATCGGAAGTTTCAGGAGAATGATAAGTATAGGCTTATGCTGGCACATCCAAAAACAGGTGGTGCAAGCCTTACTATCACAGCTGCAACCTATTGTGTTTTTTTCAGCAACGGCTCAAGCGTGATTCAGAGGAAACAGTGTATCAAAAGGATACATAGGGCTGGCCAAACAAAACGATGTTTTTTTTATGATCTTGTTGCTAATAGGAGTATAGAAGCATACATGAAGAAAAACCTTCGTAAAGGCATCGATGCTTTTGATCGCATAGTTGATGGCAACTCTTTTAAAAATGCTCTTATTGGGAGACAATAAGATGCTTGTTGATTCTGTTGGGCTTATTGAGCATTTAGGAATTGACTATCATCCATCTGGTAAGAATGTGGCTTCAAATGATATAAATATTTGTTGTCCGTTTTGTGGTGAAGATGGCTATCATTTAGGGGTAAACAAGGATAATGGGCAAATTAACTGCTGGGTGTGTGGATTTGACTACCAGGACAGATATCCAAGCTTAATAACTCTTGTTATGACTTTAAATGACTGCTCTTTTTTGGATGCTAAGAGCATAGTTGATGAATTTAAGCTTGATGACTTCGGTGACTTAGATGATAATAAAAATAGGCTTGTTGAGAGGAAAAATATCTTAATGCCTAAAGAGTGTGAGGACTTTTTCAAGACTAAGCACAAGAGATGGGCAAGTAAGGCTCTTGACTATTTGCATAGTAGAGGGTTTGATGAAAGTACTGTCAGGAAGTATAAGCTTAAATTTTGTATTCATGGTAAGTACAAATACCGGATAATGATCCCTATTACTTTTCTTGGCAAAGTAGTGAATTTTACAGGTAGGGATTTTACAAACAGGGGTGTTAACAGATATAAGCATTGTAAGAATGATTTTTCAGCTATGAGGCAAAAGAGCTTGCTTTACGGGCTGGATAATTTTATCGATTGTGGCAAATCTCACATCAGAATATTTGAGGGCCCAACAGATGTTTGGAGAATTGGAGATACAGCAGTTGGCTTGATGAGAAATAGGATATCAGATAGACAATTGTCTATCCTTTCTGTTTTGGGTCTTGAATCAGCATCTGTAATACTTGATTTTGGATCATATAGCAAGGCAGTTGCCATAGCTGAAGAGTTGAGTGTTTTTGTCAGGAGGGTTAAGGCTGTTGAGCTTGTTGGCAAGAAGGATGTAGCCGACATGTCAGCAGATGAAGTTTTTAATTTAGAATCTACTTTTGATTGGATGGTGTTCTAATGGGTTTTAATTATAAATATTATAGAAGCAGATACAAGCCAAAAGTTGTCAGTGAACTTCCGAAAGACATGAGGTATATTACTGTGAAAGAGGCAGCTGACTATTACGGTGTTACAAGTCAAACTATTCGTCATTGGTATTTGTCCGGCAAATTAATATCGGTGATGTATAACCGGAAGATTTTTGTCAGGGTATCAGGATCAATTAATGATATGTTAGGATTTGTGTCTAAAAAGGATATCAGACCTGGCGTTATATAAGAATTTTGCCGCTTTATTTAGCTTGTATTAAACGATCTAATAAAAACTAATACCTATATATAGGGTAAAAATTTTATAGGCCTTAAAACGGAAATAAGACAGCTTTGCTGTTCAAACCGGACTTAAAGATGATAAATTGCTTAAAATAGGCTAAATTATGTTTTTTTTGATTATTTGTTAAAATTTATGTAAAAATATAAAAATTTTTTATTCAATGATTAGGCGCTGTTATTCAGCGCCTTTTTTATTTTCAAAGATAATGAGAGAAAATATATAAAAAAAGTTTTCATAAAAGCATTATATCATTGTTATCACTTGATAAAAATTTTTACAGTTTTCCGATAATCAATCATAAGCTTGGATTTTAGATGATTATCCGGTTTTACTTTTCCGCTGTATATTATAAAAAGGAACCTAAGTTTTATGATCTTTTACATCGTCGAGTACGTTGAGGGGCTGGCAAGAGGATTGGCCGGATAAAATACCTTATAAAAAACACCCCAAGAATTCAAACTCACTTGATGCCATCCGGGAAAAGTAACCAAGCGGGCCATAACTTAACCTTAAATTTTAAGGTTAAGCCTTTCAGGGCTGCGGAGACGAAATATGGAAGTCTCTTCCTGATAAGCCAAAAATCAGCCAAGAAAACGGGGAAACCCGATAAGGGCTGGGCGCCAAGGTGAAAAATTCATGTTGACCTATATATCTGCAAACCAAAGATTGGATTTCATCTCCATTATAACCAGCACGAATCAAGTAATGCTGCAGGAATTATCCTTTGGGCGGCATACCGCATTGAATCAAGTAGATGTGCAGGAGCATATAGGTCAACAGCAATAAGGGATGATTTATCATCCCAACTAAGCTTTTGTCTTTATATAAAGGACAGAAGTTTAGTTGGGTTTATAAGGCATTTTTATAAAACTTTAACTTTAATTAGGAGGGAATTATGTCTGATAATAAAAATGATATTAGTATAATAGATGCTATAGGTTCTTTAAGGCCTTTCACAGAAGGTGATTGGCAAGGGTACAGTGGAGCTGAAGGCGACAATCCATTAATTGCTGAAATTGGCAGTTTCATCTTTATTATCGATGAAGCTGGCATCCAGGTAGATTATGTCCATGATTTTGATGAAACTGATGAAGATGGAGAACCCATTCTTGGAAGTCCTTGGGATGAGAGGTTTTTGTCCTTGGGCACTCAGTGTGTTAGCATCGCTGTTTTCTTTGAGATTTTCCGACTTATAAATAGCGAAGGCATCACTATGAGTGATGCCTTGGATAAGCTGAACTTTAAATAATATGAATGATATAAGCAGAAAATGGAGGAGATATGAGGGAATTTGAGAGGCTGAGCCATATGATGACAGAGGAGTTTCATTTAATAGACTGCGGAACATTTTATGAGACAACTGATAACAGATTTGTTGGTTACCCGCAAGGGCCAAATCAAAATGATGGGTTGCTTGTGCTTGATCGTAAAATGGATAAGTATGTTGGTTTTTTCCAGGACGTGAAAGAAGCCAACTTTGCTGTAAATTTAATTGAATAGGAGGCAAGATGAAATTAAAAAAGAAGACAAGCCCTAAAATCAGCAAGAAGGAATGGGCAAGGATGCTTGCCCTTGTTGACTCAGCAGCATCTTTAAAAGTTGAGGTTGACAGCCTGAAAAATACTTTGGAGGATATGAAAGGCACTCTGAAGGAATTTGCAGCTCGTGCCAAAGTAAAGAAAATTAAAAGCAAAAATTATACCGCTGCTTTTAAGGACGGAAAAAAGACAGAGATTGACCCTGAGCTGTTTTATGATGAGGTAGATGATATTGATGATTTTATTTCGTCAATATCGGTGAAGGTGACTGAGGCAAGGGAAGTATTGTCAGCAAAAGCGATTGATAAAATTGCATTTGTGGAAGTTAAGCCATATAATTCTGTTTCTTTTAAATTTATCGATTGATGTCTATTTTGAAAGTATTCTGGTTAGATAGCACCGAAACAGCCGCAAGGCTGTCTATCATGGGTGGTTCCATGGTACTGATGAGGTAGCCAAATAAAATATAAAGTTTGACAAACTGAAAATAATGTTTAAAACAGCTTTCGATGGTATTGAACCGCACTATTAATAAAAAGGAGGATAAAATGGTCTTCGCAACTTTTAATACGATCAATGGGAAAAGGTCTGGAAGGGTCATTCAAGCCCATTCCAAGTCCATTATTGTCCAACTGTGTTCTTTTAAAAGGAACAAGATTACCAGGATGCATCAGATCATCCCGGAAAAAGTAATCACTCGGCATCTGGAAAAACACAGAGTAAAAATATATGATGAGAAGGTGATCCCCATCAACTAAAACACCGAAACCGGGCTTGTCCCGGTCGTGGTAGGGTTGTGCCTACCGCCTGATGATGTAGCTGAATGAATATAAAAGGGAGGATATTATGAAAAAACGAAGGCTATATGTGGTTAGAGGGTCCGAAGACGGCATCGTAGGTGTTTACACCAACATCAAGCTTGCTTGGGAAAAGCCATTAAGGGCTTGAATGGTCATACCGGAAGTTATGCGGAAGCCGTGGTAATGCTTAAAAAATCACATTATTTCACAGTTGAGTAAAAAGTCCCTGAAATGGGAGTCAAAGCAATATACTATATCAGTCTTCATTATTTAAATGAATAAGTTTAAAAAACTATAAAGGAGGTAAAAATGGCATTCAGAATCCTAATTCATGATGATAAAATTGGTGGAGTCGAAGACGTTCTGGAGATGGATTTGGACGTGGCACTAACTCCCAAAGGACAACTCACCGCATGGCTTCATCGACGCATTGTCAATGAAATCAAAAAAGTGGCAGAAGTGGCCGAAATGAGTTCAAACCAAAAATGGTTTAAAAAGGCAAGAAGGACAATATTGATTGAACCGGCAAGCGGAAAATAAACACCGAAACGGCCGCAAGGCCGTCGTGGTAGGGTTGTGCCTACCGCCTGATGAGGTAGCCAAATAAAATACAAACAATATAAAAGGAGGATATTATGAAGAAGGCTGATGACATCACAAGTTATTTGAGAGCTGGATTCAGTGCTTTCTGGGTAACTACTCAAGAGCCAAGAAGGGCTGTTGAGGTGCTGACTGAGAAGATTGAGCAATTTGTCCGGAAGGATGGTGGCAAATACAGGATTGGCAATTGGAACTGTCTTGGTGGTGATCCTGTAAAGGCCTTGTCTATCAATGGTGATTTTAATGTAAAATTCTTGATGAACTATCATTGGTTCATCAAGAAACCACCTGTTGTGCAGACAATTCAGGATAACATAGAAGTCTGGAAAAATCATGGCAATGCTATCATAGTTGTTTCTCCTGTGATGGATATCCCCATTGAGCTTGAAAAGGATTTTGTACCTTTGTCATTGGAGCTGCCTGATGAAAAGGCCATTAAAAAGTCTTTCCAATACATTTCTGAGAGTACAAACGGGGCTGTTAAAGTGCCAGATGGGACTGATTTTGATAAGCTTGTGTCTGCCTCAAAAGGGCTTACACAGCTGGAATTAGAAAACACATTGGCCTTGTCTGTTGTGAAGAAAAGAAATTTTGATAGTGAGGTCATTTCTGATCATAAAGCCAGCATCGTTGAAAAAAGTGGACTTTTGGAGATAGTTAAGCCAACTATTACATTTGATGATGTGTGTGGTTATGACCAGATTAAACAGTTTGTCCTTTCTACTATCCGCAAGCCTGAAGCAAAGGGCATCTTAATTCTTGGTCCACCTGGATGTGGTAAAACGATGTTCATGAATGCTCTTGTCGGCACTACCGGGAAAATAGGACTTAACCTGAATTTTGGGAAGATGTTCTCAAAATATCAGGGTGAGACTGACCAGAACATCGAAGCAGCTATAAAGGTGATTGAGGCCATCGGTGACTGTATTGTGATGGTAGATGAGTTTGAGAAGCAATTTGCCGGTGCTGCTTCTACCGGTGAAACAGATAGTGGTGTGACCAGAAGGGCAACTGGCCGATGGTTGAGGTTTATGCAAGAAAGGCCAAAAGGTGTTTATATCATCGGCACATGCAACTCATTTAGAGGCATGCCGCCTGAGTATCTGAGGCCTGGAAGATGGGACAGCAGCCCTTTCTTCATTGATCTTCCGAGTCAAGGCGAAAAAATGGAGATCATGGCATATTATTTGGGGAAATACAGGCTGGCTGTCGATGGGAGAACACCAAGACTGCCGGCCATGGATAAATGGACTGGAGCTGAAATTGAAGCGTGCTGCCGTAATGCTTCAATGATGGAGTGCTCTGTGGCTGATGCATCAAAGTTCGTTTTGCCTCAGGCAAAAACTATGGAAGATGAAATTTCCGAGCTGAGGACATGGTCGAAAGGCAGGACAATTCCAGCAACCATTGTGATAAAGAAAAAGAAAAAGAAAAGGGTAATTGACACATAGTTACAGTTAGGTGACCAGGTTTTCCTGGTCACCTGTTAAGGTAGCAAGCTGAAATCTTTGTTCTTGCTACCTTAACAGGTGATAGCTGTTTACTATCAACACTTATTCATATAAAATGGAGGGATTATGGCTAAAAAAGTGGAGATTATTCTTGGCAAAGACGGCTCTGTAAAGATTGAGGCCTTTGGGTTTAAAGGCTCATCTTGCGAAGAAGCTGTGGAATTTTTGAAAAAGACATTGGGTGATCCTGAAACGCACGATTTGAAATCCTCCTATTATGAGGATGATTGTTTAGTTAATGGGCTGCCCAGCGGTTATTGCGGTTAATGCTTGACTATTAATTGGAGGGACAATATGAGCCATATTAGCACATACAAAGCAAAAATTAAGGACATCGATGCTTTTATTCAAACACTTTCTGATGCCGGATATGCATGGCGTCAAGGGGATTTGACAGTCAAGCAGTTTGGCCGTAACTGGATAAAGTGTCATACTGCTTTCAAACTGCCAGGCTGGCAGTATGAGATTGCAATAAACAATGAAGGTGAGCTGCTCTATGATCACTTTGGCAGCAAGCCTTCAGTGGTTGTCAATGGCAAATCCGTTAGAACAATGGACATTTTAGGGAAGACAATCCAAGATTATAATGAGCAATCTATTGTGTCGCATGCATGGATGGAATGTGATAATGTTACCACTGAAGATTTGGAAGGTGGTGACAAAAGGGTTGTTCTTGAATGGCTGTAATGGATGTCTTATAGCTGTGAATGTTTCAGATCGGAATGGAGGGTAAAATGAAGAGAATCAGAAGAACTCAGGTGATGGAGAAGTTTGATCTTTTTGAAAGAGGGGTGCTTATTACCTTGGACACGAGATGTTGGGGAGCATCAGCCAAGGTGGATGACCTGACGATGAAAGGCCTTTTGAAGGAAGATAAGGCTATGTTAGCTGATGAGATAGTTGCAGTTCAATCTCTTGTGCCTGACAAGTCAAAGCTTGCTTACATATGGCATGTCCGTGACGAGGCAAGGCGATTTGCCCAAACCAATTCGATGCCTTCAACTATTCGTGGTCACATGTTTATTCCGAAGGATATGATTGAGTATGTTGACCATGGGCTGGCTGACCGGGAAAGAAGATTCTGGATGGGTGTGGATGAATTTCTGTTGGAATATGAAGGGCTGAGACTGAAGAAGCAAATTGAAAGCCCAGACTTGTATGATCAGTCAAAATATCCTGATGCAAATAGGATGCGACAGCGGTTCAAGTTCAGATGGACATTCCGGATGTTTGATGTGCCAAGTTCTGAAACAGGGTTATTATCGCCGGAAATGTACAAGGCTGAAGTCAAAAAATTCAAGCAGGATATGGTTGATGCCAGAGACAGTATCATTTCCATAATCTCAAAAGAGTTTTTGGAAAGGATTGATTCTTTGAGGAAGCAGTGCAGCGGTGATAAGATTAGCACAGCAACTGTTGACGGGCTGAATAATTTTCTTGAAAAGTTTGATAATGTTTGGGGCGGATTCTTTGCTCATAAGCAGCTCAAGAGCATGATCAAGGATGTTAAAGCATACATGGCCGGAACAGAAGCAGATATGCTCCGGTATGATGAATCATTCAGGTCAATGGTTGGGAAGAAAATGGCTGAAGTTGGGAAGGACTTCAAAGCTGCCGGTGGTGCCCGTATCGGCAGAAAGCTGGACATATGAGTGCGATGAAACCAGTTGTTCCTGGATTGGATAGGATGATCTATAAGATAGCCCAATTCTGGATCAAATTCATTCCGAACCGGTCCTGTTTAGAGTTTGAGGATTTGGTTCAGGAGTGCTATCTGGAGCATGTTAAGGCACAGAAAAGGTTTGACGAGTCAAAAGGGGTTAAATATACCACCTATCTTTATAAGGCTTTGTGGTGGCGGTGTTCAGCTATAGCCAAAACAGAGCTGAAATATAAAAATAGGGAGTTTGACAACCCATTGCCTCAGAAACCTTCTGTGCCTGAGGATGATTATCTTGTTTATGAGGGCATTTGGGCATTATCACTTCTTAGCAAGTCCTTTGCCGACATGATAATTAACGGTATTCCTGACACGCTTTTTAAACATCTTCGTCAGCATGCTGAGGATATCAAGGAAAGGAATGGCTGGAAGAATGGGTTTAGGACTTTTAGACTAAATAAGACTATTGTTGAAAGATTTTTTGGAATATCTATCAGCAAACTGAGGCACTGTTACTATAATTATAATAGAGATGATTATGAAGTTAACTTTTTAACAATGGAGGGGTTGAAAATGGAAGAAAAAAGATTAAAGGGTTTTGCCAGCGCAGTTGGAATTTCATGGGATGATTCTGTGGACATGCAAGAACAGATTTTAGATGCCATAGATGATATGGGTGAGAAGGAGTGGAAGGAACTTCCTGAAAACATCCGTGCCTGGTCGAATAAGAAAAACAAAGAGGCTGCCGCCGCCGCAAAGGCAAGCAAGCCGACAAAAGCCAAGGACAAAGATGAGCTGAAAAAGGCCAAAGACGGCGCCAAGGAAAAGGCTGAAAAGAAAAAGGCTGTTAAAAAGCAGTCAAAGGAATATCCTACCAGATTTAAAGAGGGCACAAATGGCCATCAAATCACTGCGTTTGTTGAGGAAGCTGGCAGTGATGGGATCAGCATCACTTCTCTTATCAAGAAATGTGAAAAGGCAAAGGTGAACAGCCCTAATGTTTCAGGAAGGGTGCGGCATGTGATGCGTATGTGCACAACGATTGAAGTTGATCCACATTGCGGTCTTCTGCGTAAAGATAATGATTTATTCTTTTGGGTTGGCCCGAAGTCTGAAACTGATGCCGAGAAGCCGGCAAAACCGGCAAAGAAAGAAAAGAAAGAAGAGAAAAAACCGGCAAAGAAAGAAAAGAAAGAAAAGAAAGAAGAGAAAAAACCGGCAAAGAAAGAAAAGAAAACGAAAAAATTCAAAAAGAAGTAACAACTATGTTAAGGCCCACCAAGGGGATGAGTTGAGACTCCCTTTGGTGGGCCTTTTTTTGTGCCATAATTTCATGTGCTGCTTTTAAGGCCTATAAAATTTTTACCCTATATATAGGTATTAGTTTTTTATTTTAGCATCATTATAGGCTTGATCCTGCTTGTTATTTTTATAATATAGTTAAGTACAGAATATACACTATACTCATCACACTATGGAGGATGATATGGATGATAAATATAGCATGAAGAAAATAATTATACTTGGAGCAGGACTTGCAGGATCAGTTGCATATAATGCTTTGTCTTCGATGGCTCCTGTTGTTTACGAAGCAAAGTCAGAGGATAGGTCTGGGCTAAATGAACATCATGCTGTGATGAGGTTCAGGAACACAGATATTGGGAAGTATCTTGGGTGTGAGATGGTCCCGGTTTGTGCTACTAAGTCTGTGTTCAGGGATGGACAGCTATTTGATGTGGCAACTATAGCTGATAACAATGAGTATTCCCTGAAATGTTATGGGTCTTTAGCAGACAGGAGTTTGCATTCGCTTGGAAGGGTTGAAAGGTATATAGCTTGTGTAAGGCCTATGTCTGGGCAAATTGTTGTATATGATGCAAAAGTTGAAGAGGTTTTTAAAATAGAAGGAGTGTGCGGCATGATGTTTAGTAGCCAAGGAGATGTCAACTTGGCAGCATCAGAGAATAGGCTGAGGTATGACATTTGCATTAGCACTTTGCCTTTGCCTGTTATTCTTAGGATATGCGGCATAAATCATCACATGAAGTTTAAATCGAAACCTATCACTGTCAGAACTTGTTACTTGGATTTTGAATCTTCAGTCCATCAAACTGTATACTTTCCATCTCATGAATTTCATGCGTATCGTGCTACACTTCAAAACAGCAGATTAATTGTAGAATTTGATGGCAAGCTTGATTCTCCGATAGATTCTTGTGTTGTGGATAAAGAAACATTGGAGGTAATGAAGATATTTGGCCTTGGTAGTATACAGAGTTGGGGATCAGATACAAAAGTACAGCCGATGGGCAAAATTGTTCCTGTTGATGATGATTCCAGAAGGGCAGCAATAATGGAGTTAACAGATATGTACAATATTTATTCTCTTGGTAGGTATGCCACATGGCGTCCATTGAGGGCAGATCACCTTGTTAATGATATTGCAAAAATCCAAAGGATGATAAATGTATCTGAGAAGAAAAAGAAGTATTATGAAAAGTTATCCGGTAGTCTATAATTAATTAGACAGATTAAACTATTAGAGGAGGGAAGATGAAGGTACATCTACTCAATTACACAAATGAGGCAAAGGACTTGCTTATTTTTAGCAAACGCACAAGGCATATGGCAAATGCAGACGCACTTGAGAAAGTGAAGAGCATGACAGAAGCTGAGAAGGACAAAGAACTTGATTATGTTTTCAACACAATTGGCAGCAGTTGGGAATTTGTCTCCTATACTTTTTTGATTGAGGACGTCACCAGGGCGTTTACTCATCAGCTGGTAAGGCATAGGGTTGGGACGGCGTTTGCACAACAGGCAATGAGGGTGGCAAGGATGGAAGACTTTGGCTATCTTGTGCCTCCTAAGTTTAGTTTAGCTGCTGTTGAGTCTTATTCTAACATTATGAGCAATATTCAGGAAGGATACGATGCCCTTCTTGTGGAGTTTGATGCTGATCAGCAAGATGCCAGAGGAGTACTCCCAACAAATATTCATACAAACATTTTGTTCAAGGTCAATTTAAGAGCTATTGCTGATATTTCTCATATTCGGCTTTGTATTAGAGCACAAGGGGAGTTTCAGAATGTCGCTTTTAGGATGAAAAAGTTGATTGAATCAGTTCATCCTTGGGCAGGAAGAGTACTTGGCCCTGAGTGTATAGTGAATTGGAGATGTGCTTTCCCGAAGTATAAACAGTGTCCTATTAAGGAGATGCATCTGTGGCTGAATGGTCCTGCGGATGAAGAGATTGCTGAAATGAATTTTCAGTGGGAGTCAATTACAGGGTACGACCCTCAGCCAGATATAGTTAAATCATGGGAATAGTAGGTATGATGTGGCAAATCAAAAGTTAAGGCATGAAGAATTGCTCGCAGCACGGCACTCAAGATTTTCAGGGAAGAGTGTTAAAGAGTATATTAATGATCAGCTGGGTGTTCCTGGCAAATCAAGTTTAATCACTGATGAGTCTTTCGAAGAAGCAAGGGAGCAATGTGCTGGAATTAGGAATGGCACTCTTGTTATGCTTGATGGGGTTGTTTATACAAGGGAAGAGTATTCTGAAAAAGTAAAGGCAGAAAGAAGGGAAAGAAGGAGAGCAAAAAGAAGAAGGAGAACAGAAAGAAGGATGATGACAGATTCCCCTTCTTACAGTGATTCTGGAAGGACGATGGCTGATAAAAGTAATGCACAAGGAAATAGATTGCCTATAGGACATTCTCAATCCAGGTCTTATATTGAATTTGAAATAGTGTCTATTTTGAGTCAAACAGATAAATCTTATTATGTTATGTTCAATAGGAACACTTCTGCTTATATAGCAAAAAGCCAATCAATATATGATATGAATAAGCCAAATAGGATCAAGATCAAACCATGGCTTGTTCACAAGGCAGAACTTGTTGTAAGAGCAAGCAAGCAAATAATCAACCCTGTGACTGATTCACCTACAGTTGTTGAAAAACATAAGCTTAAACAGGAGCCAAAGGAAAGATGGGAAAAACAGAGAAGATCGAAAAGGAAAATAGACATATGAACAACCATTTCTTTCAAGGGGATGTAGAAGAGACGGATGCAATGATAAAGAAGATATTTGATGACTCCTTGAGAATGATGCTTGAAAAGAATAGAAGCCGTGGTGACTGTTGGAGAGGAGTTGGCCTCAAAGGTGCTTTTTTAGAGATTAGAGCTTCATTTATGAGATTGAAGAATCTTGCTTGGTATGGGTCAGCTCCTGTGTTGCATGGTGATGAAGCTGTGCTTGAGTATAAAAAGGAACTGTTGAATGTTTTGGTTGATTTGCGCTGCTTTGCTGTTCTTGGTGAGATGTCTGTTCTTACAGACAATTGGGAAGGTGATGATGATATTGATTCTGAACTATGATTTGAAGGAGTATTCAATATGGATGACTATCGATCTTATAAAAATGACAAGGTTGTCAGGTTTGTTGATTCACTTAAACACAGCTGGAGGATATTTCCACCATCACTTCAGATAGGCATAACTGATTCCTGTTTTAATAAATGCCCTATGTGTGGGCATTGGAGGAGAAAGAAGAAATACAGCCTTAACACGGAGAGGCTTATTAGGTTTCTTGAAATGGGGAAGAAGTTGGGGCTTGAATCTGTGGGTTATAGTGGAGGTGATCCACTTGCATATGCCAAAATAAATGATGTTATGAAATGGCATATTGGCAACAATGTGTCTTTCGGCATAGTCACTGCAGGGTATGTACCTTACTGTGTTGAATATAGCCTTTTGAGGTGTGCAAGTTGGGTCAGAGTCAGCCTTGATGCTGTTGGTGAAGAAAGGTATAGGAAATTTAGAGGGTCTGTTGCATTTTCGGATGTTGACAGGTCTATTAATGACATGCTGGATGCCAGGGTAAGGCTTGGTGTTGGAATAACCTTGCATTCAGGCAACTCTGATTATGTTGGTGAAGTGCTTGACTATTGCAAATCAAAAGGGATAGAAGAAGTAAGAGTCTGGGTTGTAAGAAGGCATTCAAAGATGGACATGTCTTTTAAACAGAGGATGAAGCTTGCTTCAACACTTGCTAAGTATTTGGAAGATGATTACTATTCAATCACAGACACCAACTTTTCTACTACCATCGACACATTGACATCAGATAATATTGATGTGATAGGCTTTGACCGGTGCTATGCATGTTTGTATCAGCTGTTCATAGATTCTGATGGCAGTATCTATGCTTGCTGTACTGCTGCAGGAGACACTGAATCTAAAAGCAGAATGGAGCCGTTTTCTAACATATATTTTGATATGCCGATTGTTAGTAGTCTTGGTTGGGAGAGGATTGCAAAGAAGGTCCGGGCATTTCACTCAAAGGAGTATAGTGATCTTCCTGATGTTTGCAAAGATGAATGTATAGTCAGACATCGCATAGCTAATAACATAGCCATGAAGAGCTGGCACAGACAGGATTTTCAATAATGAATGAAATCTATGATAGCCCTGAAACAGGATTTGTGTCTGCTACAAGATCATTGCTATTATGCAGGAAACAATATGGCTCTATGTATCATTGTAGGCTGACTCCAAACCACAACTATGCGTTTGAAGATGAAATATTTGATAGGAGCTGGGGTGAATATAAGGAGAAGTATAAAGGTGGTAGGCTCATCAGTTGGGGTAGGTTTTTAATTGAAGCTGTTTTTCCTGATCATTTGTATATTGAAAATGGCAGGTCATTGATCAACTTGATAAATGATAAGAGGTTCAATGATGAGCCATCAGCTACAAAGAAGGGTACATTTCATAGTCATATTGGCCGGATGTGCAGGCCAAGGGAAGTGTTTGATGACACTGAATATGTTGGGTATCTTGATTACACATTGGATAGATGGTCAAGAGGGAATCATAGATCATATCCTCACTTCTTCTTTGACTGTGAGTCGCCTGAATGGATGTTTAGGGAGCTTTTTGTGAATCCAAACCAAATAAGGTCTGGAAGAGTTGCAAATAGTTGTACTTCAAATATTGCTTTTAGATGGGATAGTAAATCTGAGAAAGCATATATATATCAGATTTTGAAGCACACTCAATGGAGTCATCTGTATGGAGATTTTTGCGGAACTGCTTCATTTGCAAGAGCATTTTGTAGTGAGCTTTCTATACCTATGCCCAGCTGCAATATAGTTATATTTGCAGTGTCTGCAACTATGGACCGCCCAAAACAAGCCAAGATGATTGTACATGATTTTGATGAAAGGTATTTACAAAATGACTAATAATCAGTTTACAGTAGCTGTAGATTTTGATGGCGTTATAAATAATTATAGCCGATATAAAGGCAAAGGTGTATTTGAAGAGCCTGTGCCTGGAGTTGTTGAAGCATTTAGAACTATGAAGGCTGCAGGTTGGACTATAATAATTAATACAACAAGGTCGGAAACCTGGCTTATTGAGGAATATTGCAAGAAACATGGAATTTTGTTTGACTACATAAACCATAACCCTGCTAACAATGTGCTACATTTGTCTCCTACAAAAGTCATAGCAGATGTGTATGTAGATGACAGGAATGTAAGGTTTGATGGCAATTGGTGTAAGGCTATAGATGAAATAAGGAATTTTAAGCCTTGGTATAGGAGGAAAGATGAGGAATAATCAGTGGTGCCATTTGCATTTACATACTCAATATTCTGTTCTTGATGGATACGGATCAGCGGAACAATATGCTGAGAGGGCAAAAGAGATAGGCTTTACCCATATGGCTATTACTGATCATGGCAATGTGGATGGAGCAATACAGTTTCAAAAGGCTTGTGAGGCTAATGATATAACTCCTATTATTGGTTGTGAGGCATATATTGTTCCTGATATGTCCAACCGTAGTAAAGAGAAAAGATATCACATTTCATTGTTCGCCATGAATAGTAATGGTTGGCAAAATATTCTCAAGATGCTTACTGTTGCGAACATGCAAGGCTTTTATTATAGGCCAAGGATTGATCCTGAGCTATTGCTTGAGCACTGCGACGGAGTACTTGTCTCAACTGCTTGTTGCTATGGTTATTTAAGAATGCCTAATGGGGCTGATCTTATTAAGGCGCTTAATGAAGTGACGGAAGTTGTGCTTGAAGTTATGCCTGTTGATATGAAGGAGCAAAGAGAAGTTAACAGATGGTGTCTTGACTTGTCCGAATCCACTGGTATCCCAATCATAGCCACTAATGATTGCCATTATATTCTTAAAGACCAAAGCAAACTTCAGGAAACACTTCTTGCTGTGCAAAGGAAAGTCAAATGGAATGACCCGAACAGATGGAAATTCGATATAGATGACTTATACTTAAAGACTGCTGATGAGATGGTTCCAGGCTTGGTTAAACAAGGAGTAGAAAGGGGCTTGGCAGAGCAAGTATTGAGGAATACAATGCTCATAGCTGAGAAATGCAGTTTCAGAATAGAACAAGTGCCTGTTACTTTGCCTGATATCCACATCCCAGGCTATGAAGAACTACCTGAAGATGACCAGCTGACACATGTTACTTTAGATGGCCTCAATAGACTATCAGAAGTTCATAGCTATATTGATGATGATATTGATTCCTACTATGATAGGGTTGAAGATGAGCTTTATCATATCATCAATCTTGGTTTTTCCAGATATTTTTTGATAGTTTGGGAGCTGATTGACTGGTGCAAGAAAAACAACATACTTACTGGGCCGGGAAGAGGTAGTGTAGGTGGCAGTCTTGTTGCTTATTGTCTTGGCATTACTGCTGTTGATCCTATTAAGTATGGACTTGTATTCACAAGGTTCATTTCACCTGCAAGAATAGATTTGCCGGATATAGATATGGATTTCGAAGATAGGCATAGAGGGAAGATCAGGAAGCATCTTGAGTATAAGTATGGCAAATACAATGTTATAGGTTTGTCTACCTTTGCGAAAATGAATGGTAGGTCGTGTTTAAGGGATGTGGCAAGAGTATTTGATGTTCCATTAGTCGATGTAGGGGCTGCTGCAAAATCTATAGTTGTTAGATCAGTTGGTGATTTTAGATCATCTTTTACTATCACAGATGCGTTTGATACTTTTGAAGATGGTAAGAAATTTAAAAAGAAGTATCCAGAAGTGACAAGGATATCTATAGCTATGGAGGGTCAAATCCGTGGGACAGGCAAACATGCTGCTGCTATGTGTGTTTCAGCTAATGATGTAAGATCAGGTGTGCATAATAGTCTTTCCTATAGATCAAAAGAACTTCTTGCAAATTGGGGCAAGGAAGATGCCGAGTATATGGGGCTGATGAAGCTTGATGTGCTTGGGCTAAATGCTCTTACAGTGTTGGCTGAGTCAATAAGCCTTGTTAAGGATAGACATGGCATAGAAGTTGATCTTGAGACTATACCTTTGGATGATGAGAAGGTTTATTCAGAGTTTTCAAGAGGCAATACAGTTGGTGTGTTCCAGTTTGCTGGCCAGGGAGCAATTAAACTGTGCCGAGAAATTGGAGTGGAGAATTTTGACGAACTTGTAGCTGTAAATGCTTTGAATAGGCCTGGTCCTTTGAGGTCAGGAATGACTACTGATTATACAAATATCAAACATGGGAAGAAGAAAAAGCCAAATCTTCATCCCATAATGAATAGGATAACAGAAAACACTCAAGGCATGGTGATATATCAAGAGCAGATTATGTTTATTATTTCAGAACTTGCTGGGTTGCCTTGGAGAACTGCGGATGTTGTTCGGAAAGTAATATCCAAAGGAAAAGGTGAAGAGCAGTTCATGAAATTTAAGGATATGTTTGTTGAGGGATGTGTGAATAAAGGTACTATATCAAGGAAGGAAGCAGAAAAGGCTTTCAAATCTTATAAACATGCCGGATCATACATGTTCAACAAATCTCATGCAGTTGAATACAGCCTTATTGCTTACTGGGAAGCATGGTTCAAAACTCATTATCCGGTAGAATATATGGTTGGAATATTATCTTATGGCCCAACTCATAAAGATAAAAAGCATATTCATGTTAATGAAGCCAAAAGGCTTGGAGTTAAGCTTGCACTACCTAACATAAACAAATCTATGGCAAAGTTATGGACAGCGGATGAAGAGGGCAATTTGAGGATACCACTTTGTGAAATTAAAGGCATCGGTCCTGCTGCTGCAAATGTTATTGTGTCTGAAAGAAAAAAGAATGGTGATTATACATCAAAAAATAATTTTGAGTCAAGGGTTGAAAAGAGGAGATGTAATAAAAGGGTAAAAGAGCTGCTTGATAAGGTCGGTGTTTGGGAAGAAGATAGTGATGCACTCCTTGATGATAAAAGGCTTGAGGAATTATCTCTTTATTTTGATTTTGACCTTTCTAATGATCCTATGTTCAGATATAGGAAAGCAGTCAAAAAGATTTCAGAGCATGTAGACTTGGTCAAGCTTAAAGGTGTCAGCACCAAACAGGTCAAGGAGAAGAGTTTTTATTTTGGATATATAGCAAGTATCAAGTATGGGTATAAGGAAAAAGTAGGGCAAAACAAGAAAGATGATGCTGGCCTTGGTGGCGTGTATGCCTATTTTGAGGATAGCACTAATTCAACTATGTTGACTTTTAATCCAGAGCTATACAAGAATAGAAAGGATGAGATAGAACATTGTGCTGAGAGGTGGGCTCTTGTCAGGGCAAATTCGCCTTTCGGAACAGACAGCCTTTACTGCAATGAAATCTGGTTTGCTGATGATATTTTATCTGGAAAATTGGATGATTCAGGGATAGCTTTGGCAGATGAATATGATTACAGCAAATCAGATTTGGTAGTAGATGGGGTTGCTTTATCCGACTGTCAAGCTTGTCAGTTTAGGCAGGAGTGTAAAGCTCCTGTTTATCCTACCTATGGAGATGTCAATGCAATGATAATTGGTGAGGCTCCAGGCAAAGATGAGGACAGAGTTGGCAAAGGGTTTGTTGGCGGCAGCGGTAACTTATTGTTTGATAAGAATCTGCACAAGATTGGTGTTAGAAGGGAGCACTGCCATATAACAAATGTGAATAAGTGTTGGCCGAGTAAATCAAGGACTCCGAAGAAAACTCAGGTGAATAAATGCAGGAAATGGCTTGACAGAGAAATTGAGATAGTAAAGCCATTTGTTATACTTGCACTTGGTAATACATGCATGAAGTATTTCCTTGGAGAAGATTCTGGCATTATGGCCAAGAATGCATCTACTGAATGGAATGATAGGTATAATTGCTGGATATGTTGGGGCATTCATCCTGCTTCTGTTCTCAGGTCACCAGAAAATAGAACAATGTTCAAACAGGCATTGGACAATTTTGCTCATGTGTTTAGCACCATAGGGTTTGGTTTATAAGGAAGGTATAACTTTTTACTATAATATAGCAGAGGTAGTTATGACAAAATATGACGATCTAACTTATATTGATAAAAATAATCTTGATGATGAGTGCTGCATTCTTCCTGCTCTTTTTGATTATTGGTCAGAAAGAGAATGTGAATTTAGAGAAGAAGTTGATATTGCTAAAGATAAGCTTGAAGTTGTTAAGGCACAAGTTGATCTTTATTATAGATCGATGTCTTTAAAAGATATCGAAGAAAAAAGGGGTCAGAGCATAACTTCAAAAACAGAAAGTGCTATCAAGTCTTTGATTGTGGATGACGATAGGGTAAAGGCTGCTCATGACCACTATCATGAAGTGAGGAAAAAGCATAGGGTGTTTACAAGACTTCTGAAGAGGATTGAAGTTAAGAAATGGGGGCTTGATAACCTTGTTAAGCTTCATGGTCAAGGGTATTTTTCAGAAATTAAAGGTGGAGTCAAAGAGAGATCAATTATAGCTATGAAGAAAAGGCTTGCAGATGAAATAAAAAGGGATTCAGAGAAAAACGAATCTAAATGGTCAAAAAAGGTTAAAAGAATCAGAAAAAGAAAGGAGAAAAGATCATGAGTAAAAGGAAATGGAGCAAGAAAGGTGTGACTCAGAGTAATCTGAAAAAGGTGCATGAATCTGCCGGCGATAAGTGGACTCCTGTAATTGTTGGGTATCTGAACAGCGATATAAAAATGTTTGTGCCGAAAGAGGGTGAGAATAAGATCAGAATTATTCAGCCTCTTGAAGTGGATGATCTTGGGTACTATGGCAGGGAAGTTCATTTTCATCGTGGCGTCGGGCCGATGGACCATTACTATATCTGTTTGAGAAGGATGAGGTCGCAGAGATGTTTTATCTGTGAACTTCAAACAAGCGAACTGTGGGATGAAGACCCAGAACTTGCAAAAACCTTCTATCCTGACACCCGTGTTTTGATGTGGGTTCTGAATCTGAACAGTGATGATCCTGATGAGCCACTTCTTTGGAGCTGTGCCAAGTCGCTGGCAGAAAGCATTCTTGGCCAGAGTCATAAGAAAGAAACGGAAGTGTACACTGATGTTTCTCATCCTACTGAAGGTGTGCCTGTATTCTTTGACCGTAAAGGGAAGGGGCTGAAAACTAAGTATCAGAATGTTCAATTGGGGGAAGAGCAGACAGAACTGGAGGAATCACTTCTGGATGAGATCGATTATTTTGACAATCTGATCATTTGGCCTGAATATGATCAGGTAAAGGCTGCTTATTACGGAGATGAAGTTGAAGAAGATGAAACTTCTGAGCATGATGATATCCCAGAAAGTGTTGAAAGCTCTGAAGAAGATCAACCGGATGAGGATTGTTTCCAAAAGAAGTTTGATGAGTATGAAGAATGTGATGACTGTAAATGGCGTGATGACTGCAAGCCTAAAGAAGAAGATCAACCGGATGAGGATTGTTTCCAAAAGAAGTTTGATGAGTATGAAGAATGTGATGACTGTAAATGGCGTGATGACTGCAAGCCTAAAAAGCAGAAGAAAGAGCCTAAAAAGCAGAAGAAAGAGGCGAAGAAGGAAAAGAAAGAGGCGAATAAGGAAAAGAAGGAAAAGAAAGAGGCGAAGAAGGGAAAGAAGTCGGACGGCGCTGACAAGAAAAAGAAAAGCATAAAGGAGAAGCTGAAGAAGCAGATTGCCGACAGAAAGAAGAAAAAATAACCATCATTGTGTCTAATAAGGCCATTTGCCTATAATCGGGCAGATGGCCTTTTATTAACCAGAAAGAAGGAATCATGACTGAAAGAGTTAAAAGAGCAAAAAAACAAGATGCCGAAGAAGAGAATATTGAAGAAGAGATCATGAACAAGGAGGTTAAGGACACAAGGCCTGTTGAGTTCATCCATTCAGGATCAACTATGCTTAATGAAGCATTATCTCAAAAGGCCAAAGGTGGTGGTTGGGCAAGAAACAGGATACTCAATATCGTTGGTGACGGCTCAAGCGGTAAGACTATTCTTGCAATCCAGCTCTGCTATATTTGTTTCAAAACTCTGATGGTAACAAAGTCAAATATATTTCCTCCTGTTAAAAAACTCATCATTATTTACAACAATCCAGAAGCTGTTATGGACTTTCCACTTCAATCAATGTATGGTGAAGATTTTATTGATGCTGTGGAATGGCGCCATGATTCTACAGTAGAAGCAACAGGAAGGGATTATTTGAGAAGAGTTAAGGCCTTGAAAAAGGGTGAGGCTCTTATTTATGTTGTTGATTCATGGGATGCTCTTGATAGTGAAGAAGAGTCAAAAGCATTTGATGAAGCGATAATGAAAGATGAGCAAATGGAAGGTAGCTATAACTTGGGCAAGCAGATGTTTGCTTCAAAGCTGTTCTTTAAAAAGTGCTGTGATGAGATGCTTGGCAAGGATGCTACTTTGTGTATCATATCACAAGTCAGGGACAGAATAGGTGTTTCATTTGGCAAGAAGAAATACAGAGCTGGCGGTAAAGCTTTGGACTTCTATACTCATCAGGTTTGTTGGCTGCGAGTTGTCAAGAAGGTCCCAAGAGTAGTGAGAGGAAGGGAAAGAATCTGGCGTGTTGAGATAGAAGGGCATGTTGAGCGGAATAAGACTGCCATTCCATATAGAAAGGCTACTTTTGGGATTGTGTTTGGATATGGCATTGATGATGTCTCATCGATGGTGGATTGGCTTTTTAAGAAAGGGCCATATATATTGCCAAGCATTGATAAGCCATATAAAGATCGGAAGTCTTTCATTCAACGTGTTTATGATGACAATCTTATAGCTGAACTTAGGGATGAAGTGGACAAAGAGGTAATGGAAGTTAACAAAGGTTTTGAGGTAGATTGGAAACAAGAGTTTTAATTCTGCTTGTATTTTAAAAATACAGCCACCAGCATGCTCTATATTAAACGATCTAATAAAAACTAATATAAGGGTATAGGGTAAAAATTTTATAGGGGTTAAAAAGGAAATAAGAGGAAATTGATGTGAGGGTATTAATTGTTGACTGTTATGCTGTAGCACGTGCTGCTCAATATGTGAAATCTTCTATGCATATGAGGTATATTGACCAGCCTACAAATGTTATTTATGGATTCATAATTAAGATCATCTCAATTGCAGAGATTGCGCAGCCCGATGTTATAGCATTTGCTTGGGACTCAAAGCATGGTATAGATGGCAGACTAAAAGCTTTCCCGGATTACAAAAAAGAAAGGATTAAAAAGAAGAAAACGAAGACTCCAGAGGAAATTGAATCTGATAACTTTGCAAATCAGCAAATAGACTTGCTGAGGGATGAGATTTTGCGTTCTCTTGGTTTTTCAAATGTGTACTTTAAAGATGGATTTGAAGGGGATGATATAGTAGCAAGCTTGGTATATTCAAATCCAGGTAATAAGTTTATTATTTTATCATCAGATAATGACTTTTATCAGCTTCTTGGAGATGATACACATATGATACTTCCAGGCCAGGTTGTTTTTACCGAAAAATCATTGATGAAGAAATGGGGAGTTACGCCTGATGAGTGGGCTATTGTCAAATGTATAGCTGGATGTAAAGGCGATGAGGTGCCGGGAGTTGAAAGGGTAAAGGAAAAGACAGCTATCAAATTTTTACATGGCAAACTTAAAGAGACTACAAAAGCATATCAGAAGATCATGGAAAGTGAAGAGTTGATAAAAAGGAACTTTGATCTTGTAGTTCTGCCGCTTGATGGTACTCCTGAGATAATAGTTAAGAAAGATAAAACTTTTAAGGCTAAAAATTATATGGATGTGATGAAAAGATTTGGCTTTATGAGTCTTATGACTGATGAAAGATTAAAGCGTTGGTTGAGGGTTATGAATGGCTAAGAAAAATTTATCCAAAAAAAGTAAAACAGCTCTTCGGAATAAAAGAAGGGGCAAAGGTTTCCAGTCTACTTTGGCCAAACTTACAGGTGGCCGGAATATAGGAACACTTGGTGGCGAAGATGTAGAGCATGATGAGTTTTCTTATGAAGCCAAGACTTTGAAAGGTGGCTTCATAGGAGATAGATGGCTTGCTGCTCTTGAATCTAAGATGGAAAACTGTAAAACTTGTGCAGTGATATGGTCAAATGGCTTGGGCCACCCAGCTCTTGCTATGTTAAGGTTTGATAATTGGGTTAATAGGAATGACTGCACATATTTTTGTGCCAAAAAGATTACAAAGAGATTTAAAGGTGCAAAGATGTTTGATCAATGTGTAAAAAACTGCCCAGCCGGTAAGACTCCGGTTGTTGTGGTCCATTCAGTTGGGCAGTATCATAAAAATGACATAGTTGTGATCCAGTATGATGATTTAGCAAAGCTTGTTTGTCTAAGAGTATCGAAGAAAGTAAAAATATGATCAAGCACATAAGGCTTAAATATTTTCAAGGGTATAAAGACTCTACATTTGAATTTACTCCTGGTATTAATACAATTATAGGGGTTACCCAATCAGGCAAAACATCCCTACCAAGAGCTATTGATTTGGTGAATAGGAATAGGCCTTTTGGGTTTCAGTATAACCATAATTATTCAGATAACAATGCCACTGAGGTTGAGATCGGAACTGTTGAAGGAGATGTGGTTTCAATTGAAAAAAGTAAAACTAATAACAATTCAGTCTCAACTATATACAAGGCAAATGGAGAAAGGTTCAAAGGCAAGGTAGTGCCTGACATGGTCAGCTCTATCCTCAACCTTGGTGATTTGAACTATCAGAACCAACTTGAAGCAAGAAAACTATCATTATCCACTCCTGGGGATATTGCCAAGATAATAAATAAGGCAGTCAAGGCAGAGCAGTCTCATATGATGATAAAAGCAGCCAATTCAAAGATTGACTCTATGAAGGCTGAATGTAAAGTCCATAAGAAGGATATAGAACGTGATGAAGCAAGGCTTGTAGATTTTGAAGGGCTTGATCAAGTAAGTGTTATGATAGCTGACGCAGAGGAATTATCAGATGAAAAAGTAAAACTTATCGATGAACTTCAGTCTATATCTGAACTCATAGAAGATTGGTATGATTCTGATGAGGATGAGCATCGATATTCAGATTTGCCAAAGATACAAAAGTCCATTGGGAGGCTTGAGTTTAAAATAGATAATTATAAAACTTTATCCGCTGATAAAAATAGCTTGGATGAGCTGGTCAATGAACATAACAAGGCAAGCTCAGCATCAGATATCAAAGTAGACACAATAAGCAAGCTGATATCCGATGCTGAAGAAATTATAGACAGTATAGACAATTTGGAGGAAATAGGTGATGAACTATGTAATTTGTTTGATGCCATAGACAGAGTTGATGAAACATCCGGAAAGTCAGCCAATGCGTCAGGTAAATTAAAGGATGAACTGTTAAAGCTTGGTAAGTGCCCATTTTGTGATACTAAAATTACCAAGAAGAAAGCATTGGAGGTCATTAGAAAATATGAAGTTTGTTAGTTTAAGCGACATACATTTGGTCACTGCTAATCCTGTTGCGAGAAAAGATAATATTTTGGATACTCAAAATTTGAAGCTGGAATATGCTTTTGAGTTTGCCGCAGATACCGGCTCATCTATACTTCAAGCAGGTGATTTTCCTGATTCCCCAAGAAGCTGGCATTTGCTGCCAATGCTTATAAGGATGATTCAGAAGCATGGAGTTCAGATATTTGGCGTGTACGGCCAACATGATACATACCTATATTCAGAGGAATTAAGGCATGCAACTACTCTTGGTGTGCTTAACCACATAGGCCTTATCAACATAGTTGATGATGAGCCGTATGAAGCGGAGCCGGGAACTTTTATTACAGGTGTCAGTTTTGGCGGTGAAGTGCCAAAGCCTGTTGAAGGTGCAGATTTGAATATTCTGGTTATTCACAAAGGGATATCAAACGCCCCACTATGGCCTGGTCATAAGTATACAAAGGCAAGTTCTTTCCTCAAAAAGCACAAATATGACTTTATTCTGTGCGGCGATATTCACAAGAAGTTCATTAACAGGTCAAAAGGCAGGATTATCTGCAATACTGGACCTATGTTAAGGATTGAGGCTACTGATGAGATGCTTACTCATAAACCAGGGTTTTATGTTTATGATACAGAAGATCGCAGCATCCAATGGGAAGAGATACCACATCTACCATCTTCAGAAGTGCTTTCCAGAGACCATATAGAGTCAAGGCTGAGAGCAGAGGAAGCAGCAGAGGAGTTTTCCTCTGGCATTAAGCAAATGCTCAAAGAGGACGGCTATGACTTTGTTACTGATAAAGATAAGTATAGTTTTATAGATACACTTCATAATATTATACAGTCAGGAAGTCTTGAAGATGAAATAACTAAAATTTTGATTGAGATAGCGGGTGAAATCGATGACACCAGAGCAAAAACTGATTAGTTTGAAGGATATCGCAGAGTCACTGATAACAAAGGTAGCAATAGCCAAGTCTGAAAAGGCAAAGATTATCAAGAATCTGCAGAAAAGGCACAATATTAAGACTATAGATGCAGCTATTGCCAGAGCAGATGAAATATCAGAACAACTTCCCGAACTTGAAAAGAGCCTAAGCACTCTTGTTGATGACATAGAGCTTAGGTTGAAGAGGATTGAGGATGAGCAATAATTTATCTGCTTTAAAGGAAAAATATATAAAGCTTGAGTCTTCCCGTCAGTCTATCCAAGATTCTATAGGTCATAAGACAGAAAGGATAGCTATACTGGATAAAAGAATAATGGACTATATCCAAGCAAGGTCCATTGTTTCTGAAATTGCCCAAGCAACAGTAGGGAAGTTTTTGGCTAATATTGAGAAGATTATATCCAGTGCATTAACTTCTGTTTTTGAAAAACCACTACAACTTAAACTTGACTTCAAAGAAAAGGCCAACAGACTACAATGCAAATCCATTATCATAGATAATGGTTATGAATATGATCCACGCTATGATAAAGGCGGAGGTATGCTTGATATACTTGATTTTGCATTTCGTATTGTCTTTTGGGCTATAGAAAGGCCAAGGAGAAGGAACTTAATCATATTAGATGAGCCCTTTACCGGCTTAGGTGTAAAAGCAGTAGAAGCAGCTATAATGCTTAAACACTTATCCAAAGCAGTATCAGAGGCGTTGAAAACAGAGCCATTACAGATAATCATATTGACTCATATAATTGAATTGATGCAGGTATCTGATACCTGTTATAATGTGACTAATGACGGAACTACGAGTACAATCAAAAGACTAAAGTGATTCAAATGGCTACATATGTTTACACTTTTAGTTGTAATTGCTTAGTACCAACATCAAAAAGGCTACCAAGAAACCAGAAAGGACGCAAGGCTTGCCCTATTCATGATACAGCAGTTGTCAGTATTGAGAAGCTTTGCTCATGTTGTAAGTCGGCTACAGTACACCACACCAATTATTTCCTATGTATAGATTGCTTCAGAAAACCAACCAACCCATTTGATGAGGAAGGTGAACTTCCATGGCCAAATCTCAGCAGCAGCAGCTCTTCTTAATAGTGTTATTTTAACGGTCAGTTTATTAGTTAAAATGGTGCTATAGTATTCTATTAAGTGCCTTTCAAAATACTTCTAATTTTTTCAAATAAAAAAAGTCTTTATTTAAATATAAATTTTTTATATATTACTCCTTATGCTTTCATATTATAGGAGGGAACTGTATGGAGAGGATTAGGAGACCAACAAGAGCTGATACGAGAGTGCCAAGGAAACCAGGTAGGAAGAAGGGGCAAACTGCTGGTATAACATGGCGTAGGCAATTGTTCATTAATGCTTATTGTGAAATGGTAGTACCAAGTGTCTATGCTGCTTTCAAGAAGGCAGGGTATAGGGCAAGGGGTGCTCCAGGTAGGGTTGCAGCTTGGAAGGTGAGGTGGCAACCTGATGTAGCTGAGGCTATTAGGGAACGTCAGCTGAGGATGAGGGCTGAATCGGAGCTGACTGAGAGGGATATTCTTGAGGAGTTGAAGAAGATAGCCACTATAGATGTCAGGAACCTGTATAATGGTGACGGGTCACTAAAGGCTTTGCATGAGATTGATGATTATACTGCCGCTGCTATAGCTGGTGTTGATATAGCTATTAACAAGGAAGGTGAGGCCTATATTAGGAAGGTTAAGACGTGCGACAGGCAAAAGGCCTTGTTAATGTATGGCAAGCATTTAGGCATGTTTACTCCTGATAGGACAAGTGATAATCAAGGTGCTCCGGTTGAGCTGATAATTGAGGAAGACAAGGATGACTGATAATGTGACACCTAATAGGACAAGATATCTTGCCCGGTCTCATCAGATGAAAGTAATCAGGTCAACTAAGCGCAATATATTTATGGGTGGTGGAGTAGGGTGTGGCAAAACAGATGCAGGATCACTTTGGGTGGTTAAACAAGTGAAGAAAACACCAAAAGGTGTAATAGGAATAGTAGCTGCAAACTCATATAGTCAGCTAATAGATTCAACCCTAAGAAACCTGTACAAAAACTTCAGAAGCTGGAACATACCTATTTCCCCGTCAGAACCACCTACAAGGCATCATCCTGTCAATTTAAGAGTATGGAATGGAGTAAACTGGATAGAGATTATTTGCCGATCTTTGGACAACTATGCATTGCTATCTGGTGTCGAAGTAGGATGGACTTGGACAGATGAATGCTGGATGACTAAAAGAGAAGCCATTGACATCCTATTTGCCAGATTAAGGGACAGGAGGATGGAGAACCAAATGCTATTTACAACCACTCTTGATGACCCTTCCTCCTGGATGTATGAATTATTTGTGGACAACTTTGATGAAGATATCATGGAAGTCTTATATGCCACAACTTTTGATAATGAAAAGAACTTGGCAAAGGGTTATATATCCACTTTGCAAAGGTTGTATGATAGAAGACTTTATAAGAGAATGGTGCTGTCTAAATGGGTATCCCTTACAGGTGAGCAAATATATCACTCTTTTGACCGGACTAAGCACAGTAATGAAATAGCCGAATTTGACCCAAATTTACCTATACTTTGGAGTCATGATTTCAATATTGGGGTTGGAAAGCCAATGTCCTCTTGTCTATGCCAGATGAAGAATGGTGAGTCTCCAAGCGGTATATTTAGGCCGGAACTTCATGTATTTGATGAAATCATATTAGATGGGACAAGAACACAAGGGGCAATAGAAGAGTTCCAGTCTTCAGACTATTACAGGAAGGGCTTATCAGGCGTTGTGATCTATGGAGATGCTACTGGAAGGCATAGGGATACCCGAAGTAATAGGACTGATTATACACTGCTGGAAAACGAAGGATTCACAGATCAGAAAGTCCCAACAAAGAATCCTCCTATTAGAAGCAGGCATAATGCTGTTAACTCTTTGTTGCAGAATCAAGAGGGTGATGTTAGATTGATAGTGCACCCAAGATGCAAGACTATTTTGAAAGGGTTGGAAACAGTTCATATTAAGAAGGGTGCTCAATATATAGAGGAGGAAACCAGGGAGCAACACGTCACAACTGCATTAGGGTATTTAGTGAATCGTGAGTTCCCAATAGAAAGGCCTATGGCTGTAAGCCAAGAGGTATGATATTGGAGGTAATTATGAAAGCTGAAAATTCTGTTAATGTGCCGACTGAAGACTATTTAACCTATATGGCTCATTTAAGCCCTGTCTTGTCATTGCTTAGTGGGACAAGAGGCATGAGAGAAGCCGGTGAGATGCTGTTGCCAAGATCAGAGGGGGAATCAGAGAAGGGTTATGCAGCAAGGCTTAAAAGGTCATTTTTGAAAAACTATTTCAGAAGGACGTTGCAAAAGATGACAGGAGAAGTGTTGTCTAAAAAGATTGTTGTGAATCCTCAGAGTAGTTCTAAAGAAATTGACTTGATTGTAGCAGATGTTGATCAGCTTGGGAATGATATAACAAGGTTTTCAGGACCTGTATTGTTAAGTGGTATAGCAGATGGCTTCACAGCAGTTCAAGTTGACTATCCGGATGTCAAAAAAGTCGAGAAGGATGGTATCTTGTACTATAATGATGAAGATGGCCCTGATCCTGGGTGGAAGCAATTTACTGCTGAGGTTGAGCAAGCAAAAGGCTGGAGGCCATATTTTATTCATATCAAATCTAAGAACATCATAGGAGGTAGGGCTGAACTTGTTGATGGGAAAATAGTGATAAAACAACTTAGGATCAAAGAATATTCAGATGAACCTGCTGGCAGCTATGGGACAAAGAGGGCTGAGCATATCCGTGTTCTTGAGCCAGGCAAGTGGGAGTTATATGAAGAAATCAAAGATGCTAAAGGGCAAAAAACATGGGAAGTAATAAAAAGCGGAACAACGGCGCTTAACTATATTCCTGTTCATTTTTACAAAACTGGCGAAGCACTATCATTACTTACCAACAAACCTCCATTAGAAGATTTGGCAGACATGAATATATGCCACTGGCAGTCAAGTAGTGACCAACGCAATATTTTGCATTACTCAAGATTTGCTATGTGGTTCGGGAAGATGCTACCTATAGATGGGACCGGCAAAGTTAAGTTTGGGGGCAATAGGCTTTTACTTGGCAAAGACCCAGAAAGTGATTTAAAAGTTGTAGAGCATACAGGGAAAGCAATTGAGGCTGGACGGAATGATCTGAAGGATTTGGAAGAAGGTATGGCGATGTACGGCTTGACATTCATGATGCCAAAGACTGGTAATATAACAGCAACAAGTCATGCAATTGATAGTAGTGAAAATGATAGCTCTTTAAAGCTTTGGGCACTGCAATATCAGGACTTTCTGAAGAGCTGCTTTGAAACGGCGTTGGATTTTATGGGGGCTGAAAGTGAAGTGATAGTTGAGGTGAACACAGATTTCAAGTCATTTCTGGAAGATGTATCAGTTCAAGCACTGCTTAAAGGATTTGAAAAGGGGCTGTTCCCAAGGGAGTTGGTATTTGATGAGTATAAAAGAAGAGGCATCATCCATAGTGAAACAGATTTTGTTGACGTTTTGGCTATGATAGAAGACGATTTGAGATCAAGTACTGTTTAATATTTGATGAACCTTGTTGCTGTTTCTATAATAATATAGGATATAAAGTTTTATAATTTACATAGAATGGCCAGCCTATAATAGGGGGATCAATATGAAACAGGAAATTAAAAAATTTGCTGAGAGGGTAGAATCTCTTTTAATAAGGAAATATCATTCATCCTCACGAATCGGTATAAACTTCGGTAAGAAGTATGCCAAGTTAATTCATACTTCTTTCGAAACAACCCAAACAGTCTTTTGTTTTGTAGTTATTGAAACAGGAGATATCTTAAAACCTGCCAATTGGAAAACCCCGACAAAAGGTTTACGTGGCAATATTAATGATGAGCACAAAGGAATGTCATGGGTCACACCTACCGGTATTCGCTCAAAAAGATAATCAACTAAAGTAAAGGTAGGTTGTTATGAAAGTTGCAAAGCTTTTCAGGAACTTGATCGAAAACCAACAATTCATCAATTGGAAGACTTATGATTTGGTTTGCCAATCAATAAAGAAATGGCACAATATATGTTATCATTTCGGTGAAGACCGTCGGGCTTTTAACTGCTCATTATGTCTTGAGTATCAGGAAGTGCAACAGGGCAATTGTTGGGAGCTTTGTCCTCTTTCAGTAGTTATGGAAGAACATTGTAATGATGACAGCTCTGTATGGAAGAAATGGTTTAGTCATAATATGGAGCATTATCAGTATGTTTATCCTGATATTGATATTGTAGGAGATGTAAATAGAGTCGTGCCTAATTGCAGTATTTGTCTTGAGCTGGCAGAAAAAATGCTTTTTACCCTCGTCATGCTGAACACCCTTATATTTGTGGGACTAAGCCATCATGGGAAAGCAACTGCAATCGAAAGGCGTACTCCTCCAGAAATGCAGAAACATCATCTTTGTGTTGCTATGGAACTAATGATGGCAAGAATGGAACTAATGATGGCAAGAAGTGAGATGGACAAGGTGTTTTGTGATACCAAAAAAGGTAGGTAATAATGGATAAATTATGTCTGTGGTGTGATAACTTCCATATGGACCCCGGATGCGATGATTATCCCGAATATACGCCGGGAGACCTTGCGGAAGTCTCTTGTTCTAAAGGTCGCTATTCATTAGTAGATTATATTACAAGGGAGGAGTATTCAAAGGCGATATTAACTGCTGTTGACTGTAATGACTTTTACCTTGATCCTGCCGTTAAAAATCTTCTAATGGAGAAGGGTATTTTGTGGGGGTGATTGAATGAGTGCCATTTGGGTACATGAAGTTTGTGGTAATGCTCCTGTACACCCTGAAACTCTTATATGTATGAAGTGCCAAACACCTGTTTTTCTGGAGGAGTGCAATAAGTGGCAGGTGTCGGATGAGTGGGTTAGTAACCACCCAGCCGCATCTATATATCTGGTGGATGTGTCAGGAATGAGGGATAAAGCAAATGAAGATAAAACAGATAGATGAAAAAAATAAGATGGATTTAATAAAACATTTAACCCGGCACAAAGAATTTTCTGAAAAAACCTTTGGGCCAGGGAACAGAACATTGGGTCTTTGTAATCACATTGCAAAGGAGTTGGAGGAAATAAAGTCCTCCCCTTTCGATCTTATGGAATGGATTGATGTTGTGATTTTGGGTTTTGATGGTGCTTGGAGAGCCGGTTTCACACCTGAAGAGATTGCAAAGGCGTTAGAGGTTAAGCAGTCTATCAACAAGGAAAGAGAGTGGCCCGATTGGAGGACAGCAGAATCAGGGAAGCCCATAGAGCATATTCGCACAGTGAAAAGTGAAGGGAAAGTGAATAATGGGTTGTGAATTTTCAGACAGAGTAAGAGCGTTTAAAATAAAGATGGTGCAAGAGTTGTTTGACCAACTTACCGAAAGTGACAAGCAAGCATTTGTCTGAACATATGGTGACATAAACAAGATTCCAGAGGATAAAACATACCGAATTTATTACCACTGCAAAAGAGCATTGAACCACCGGGCAGCCATTGCCACTAAGGCGAAAGGAAGGAAATAATGAAAAATGGAAATTCAAGCAGAAAAAAAAGTCTGGGTTGCCTGGACGAACACAGATCGTAATGAGGGGCGAGGGTCCGAAATCCCTCTTGCGGTCTGTGAAACCAGAACAACCGCCGAGCGTATCGGCAAGGCGGGCGGAGTCCAGGGTCATGACTGTAAGGTTACCGAGGAAACCGCAATAAAGGTAGATAACCGCTGGCTTGTCCCGGTCATAGTCGGAATCCAGGAAGCAACTGACGAAGATATTCGAAAAGAGAAAGCGGAAAAGCGCCTTTCCGCCACTTTAAAAAAAGCCAAAGACGCAGGCTTGTCAAGGGAAGAGATAGAAATTTTAAAAGGAAGTGGATGAACCCCATTGCCGGAAAGGAGAGGATATAAAAATGAAAGAGTTTGGATATTTTGAAGGTGATCCTGCAAAAATACACCTAATGAGTGTTAGGATTGGTGGGGGAGAATATACTGTTTGTGGGCTAGCTTACGATATTGGAGGACCGGAAGAAGAGAAATCATGGTTAGGTGATTTCATTACCACCAATAAGCGAACGGTAACTTGCCCAGGTTGTATCGTTGAAATAAAAAATTGCAGAGGCGTTAAGTGCGCTTCATAACCGGTCCACGCCGGGCAGGAAGGGAATTATGAAAATAAGAATTAAATTACCGCAGAACAACCCGTCATGATTACGCCGATCAGACACCCTCAACGATGCGTTAAAGCGTGCTGATTTTTTGGCCGATCCGCATGGACGGTGGTATTCCGGCATGATGTCCGATAGGAAAGATTTACGCCGAATTGCATTATTAGCGAAGGAGTAGCTGAAATGACTATCGATGGAGATACAATCATAACCAACTGAACAGGTCAATGCAGGTTGTTGAGGGCATAAAGCGCAATCTTCTTCGGCTGGGCCGTAGGACCCCTTGCAATCATATTCCTGTCTCATGGCCGGATAAACTTGATAAAGACAAAAAATAATTTATATCTTTTTTCTATAATAATATATAATGGAATTAATCGGGGTGTGGCCCAGCTTGGTAGGGCGCTTGCCTTGGGAGCAAGAAGTCGTTGGTTCAAATCCAACCATCCCGACCATTAAAATACGCACCGAAGACCATGGGGTCAAACTGGTTCCAGACCAGTAGAATAGGGTTCGATTCCTTATCGGTGAGCTAAGAGAAGTAGAGTGTAGAAAAGGAGATGATATGTTAAAGGTTTATATCTCAAAAGATTATAGGTGAAACCCTATTGGTGTAATATTGTCCAAGAATCAGGCTATGGCTGAAATAGCCTTTGTTGCTATGAAAATAGGACATCATATCATAGAAGAAATTGACCTTACAGATGAGGATGTCGGGGTTAATGGTACTGTATTCTTGTTGAGTTCGGTTGAAAAAAAGATTGTAGGTTCGTCCGGCAAAACAATAGAATACCGTCACTGGCATAGAGGCATATGAGGAGAACTGCATGGCTGAAAATAAAGTTGAAGAAATATTATCCGAGCTATCTTTAACAGGGGAAGCTGTTTTGGATAATTTAGATAAAAGTCCTGAATTTATTACCTGGAAATGGTTGGATATTACCTACCAGTCAATAGTAAAGTGGCGTAACATTCGGTTTCATAATGGCAATGATCATAAGATGCAAAATTGTGCTTTGTGCCAGGAGGCTGATAATATATTTGCCCGTCCACTATATAGCCTTGATAAAGATGCCGAGCACCATCTTTGTGATTATTGCCCACTTGGTGTTTGCATTGCTGAATGTGATGATGTTGGATCACCATACTGGGAATGGAATGATTATTTATATTCTTTTGAGCATGGTTTACACTCTGCGAAGGAAGATAAGAGTTTGGGGTTGGCTGATAACATGATTTATATGTTGTTTTTTCTTCACTATTCGATAAAATTGAAATTATATATCAAATATAAAATATCATCTTATGCTTATTTTCAAGATAATGTAGAACCGGAGTTATATGATTATGCCTTGGTTTCTTGGTGGGCATTAATGGGATGTAGTTTAGGAATGGGAGTATATAACGGATAATTGGAAGAACTTTAGTGTGAATTCAATCATTTGTACTATTTAAGGAGGAGTAATGGAAAAACTTGCAAAAGCGGTAAAACTTGCGGTGGAAATAAAGGAAGAGTCATTTGATAAGGAAATGGCCGAAGAAAATAAAGACAAAAAATTCTTTGATTTTAACAAATGCTACAAAATCTCTTTGAGGGAAGCTGCAGACAAGGCTGCTGAGAAAGTTGGGTTTGATGAGAGGGGAGCATTTCCGGTTTATCTTCTGTTAGAATATTGCTGGAATGATATTCTTGATTGGGCAAAAAAGTTCGATTAAGAGTTGCATAAAGAGACTATAATAGATAAAGAACTATAAAATATTTTAGGGAGAAAAAAGATGGCATGTATAAATAGAATTGGGACAAGCACAAGAAGATCAGACTTGTCTATACATGCCATCTTTTTTCGGCCCTTTTACGTCGGAAAGCCTGTCATTATTATTCCCTTTGCCATAAGTGTATTATTCTTCGCAATGGGTAAATGCGTCCGGCGTTTGGGATATTCATTGACCCCGGTTTTTGCCAATTGGGCCAGGAGCCCAATTCTAAAATTTATTCTTACTGCCCGGTAGTTTTTACTGACCGGGCAGAACTGCTGTTCTGTTGGACACTTATTGGACCGACGAGAATAGTGGTGACTCTACTACGCCATAAAAAAAGTATATAATTAGTATGGAGGACAGAAGCCAAATGAATGGACTTCTTAAAATTGAAAGTTGGCGTATTGTGTGTGTGGCCGATACTTGCTAACATAATCATCGGCTTCATGTAGCACCTCAAGGGCATAGTCCCGAGTCTCTGTTGAAGAAGAGTAAGATCATTGACTATGCCCTTGAGTCGGATAATTGTGAAGTTTCCGGTTGCTGTGGGAATATTGCTGATGAACTACCTGTACCCGCCGCACCGGTCGGTATTAAACCCTCGCTCGGCACCACTCGGCATTGGTCTCGATTATTTTCACCGACTGAAAGTAGTTACTGTAACGGTGATTGATTCGACTTATAGATTGTGCTGTACCGGGCCAGGAGAGACATTGTCATTGTAGATTGGCATTAACCCTTTCCCCTCCCCGGCAGACTTACTTTTGGTGTTCCAGTTATGTATAGTGATGTCGGTGGTGCTGGTATTAACACCTTGGTTCTGCCGGGGGTTTTTGAGGTTGAGTAGTTATCTGTTCCCGTAGTCCAAAAAGGCAAAGGACACGAGGCTTTCAATCTCGGTACGTGGGTTCAAGTCCCACCGGGAACACCAACCTGCTTTATTGAAATTAACAAAAGGGCAGTGGTCGTTTATGGCCCTGCCCTTTTCTTTTTGGTTCTTTTGGTAGAATAGGAGCAGATATGAAAGCTTTCATTTTTAGGGTTTTCTGTGATGATTACAATACTGCTCATGTGATAAGAAAGACCATAGAGCTTATTGGAAATGGCGATTCTGTTTGTGTAACTACCTTTGATGGTAGAAAGTATGAAGTTGTGCAGCAGCAGAATTTACCTGTCAAAGTAAGATCGGAAGTGCCTTTTGTCAATATCATGGCTGGTGCTACATTTGATCTTGTGAAGAGTCGCACTTGTGGGGAAGGATACTTGCATAGGGGGAGTGAAACTCTGCTACCTATAGATTTTGTAATGCAAAACTTGGAAACAGGAGGTTTTACCGGCTTTTTTTAAGAAAACCATAATAAGGAGTTATAAGGATGATTAAAAGAATTATCGAGATTAATATGAATGATGAAGATTTTTACAAAGTGGTGGCTTTTGTTTCTAAAATGGCAGGTATGGTTGCTGCCGAAGGTAAGGGTGAAATTGAAATATATGACGATGCTGATTTTAAGGTAGTTAAAAGGCAGGAGAAGTATGTCTTAACCGAGGACTATCATGGAATAAAAAAGGGGACCATTGCATATTTGGAAAGAAGAGGTCCTGTTTCCAGTAATTCATATACATTGATTGGTCCTGATGGGGAGGCACCTTTGGTTGTTGGTCGCAGCTTTGTCGAAACCGAAAGACTTTTTGAACCCTATAAAGGGTAGGGCAAGATGAGCAAAAGGGGAAGCAATGGAATTTATATGGTTTTGGATTTGTAAGGGGGCGGCTGAATTTTTAATCGGCTTGTTTTTTGTCGGAGCTGTGTTCTCGGTTATATTTGCCGGTGATTTTGCCAAGATGATTAAACAATGGCGATGCAAACATAAAAAGTATTACAACTACGCAGGACAGGCAAAGTGTGTTAAGTGCCGTAAAGTTCTTGGTAGTTATCAGGAGTTCGAAAATGGAGGCAAAATGAAAACTATTGAAAGTAAAACTACCTGTCCGATGTGTGGGCATAATAAATGGGAAGTACAGAAGAAGACTTCCGGCATGGGTGTTTTCATTCTGGTTATCGGTTGGATAGTATCGTTGTCGGCTTGTTCGAAGGTTGCAACGTCCGCTTCTATTGGTGGTTTTGGTGGAATACTTTCGGGTATTCTTATTTTTATTCCATTGATCTTGATCTTCTTTTTTACCGCAAGGAAGTATGATAATATTGATTATGTTTGTTTGAACTGCAAGCATATAACAAAATTATAGGGGTAGAACTATATTAGCAGGTCAGTTGGTGATGGAAGGAGACTTTATGCAAAAAATAATAGTGATTGAGTCTAACGATGAACTGTTCCTTTCCAGCTTCCTTGACGCCTTGGATGGAATCATGATTCCCCCTAAATTTGGTGAATTTAAAACCTATATAATGTATGATGGGGATGGTAGTACTCCAAACTACTGCTTTGATCCTGATAATCCCCATCCTAAATTCAAGGTTGTTCAATCTTTAGTGGATAAAAACAAATATCGAAAGGGGTGTCAAAATGACTTTGCCAAACCCGAAGGATAGAGAAGAAATGGTTAAATTGTTGGGCAAGATGATTATAGCACTTGAGGATGATCCTGATGTTAAAAAAAATATTTTTACCCCGGCATTACTGGTTGTGATTCAAGGCTTAAACTTCGCCTTGAAAGCAGGACTGCAGGAAGAGCTAATTGTGGCGCTTGACGATGTAGTTCAGGAGTCCATCGAGAAGACAAAGCCTAAGCCTGAAAGGAAAGTGATAGAAGTCTATTGGGTAAAACTAAATGATCTAATTACACTTCTGACTACCGAACCGGTGACTCCCGGCAAAGACCGTTCTTTTCCTGTTTTGGGATACATTGAACGTGTTTATAAAACCGGAATATGGTCTGTTTGCTTTCTGCCGGATGGGTCAAAAACACAAACAGATGCGGTTGTGATGGTTTATAAAACCAATAGTCAAGAATCAGCACAATCTAAACTTATTAGTTATATTGAGGAGAAAACGAATTGCCCATTAAAAGAAGTAAAGACCCCAGCAAGATAGTTGAGCGGTGTAAATTAAGATTAAACCTGTGCGAAGATATAGCAGCACAGTGAATTTGAAAACACTTTAATGAAACCACACAACCTCTGCTAAATAGATTATAATAAGAGTAGATAGGCTGATCATTAACTGTTCGGCCAAACTCTTTAAGGCCTATAAAATTTTTACCCTATACCCTTATATTAGTTTTTTATTTTATGCTGATAGAATCTTAAATAAACAGACAAGGATTAAAGATTATGGGTGATCTGATAATTAAAAAGGACTTGCACTGGAATGTCATTTTAAACGCCAGTGTGGATATTTATGCCCTTACTATAAGCCCGATTGATTCTGGGCAAGAAATAAGTATAACAGACCAAAATCTTGTCGGGACAATTGTCAAATATAGCACTGGATGGTGCTGCTTTGTTCGAAAGAATAATGGCGAAATGGTAGTTGTGAAAGATAATGTTGGAACAAAAGGAAAGGCAATGCAGGTTGTTATGGGGGAAATCAATGCCAACGAACATTAGAGAGCTTATGGATTTTTTTGATAGGGTAGGTGTTAAATGCAAAAGAAAATCCTCCAAACTCAATGGTGTTGTCATTATAGGTATGGATTCTGAAAAAGTTTATTCATCAGGGGGTAATCCGTCTGCTTAAATCTCGTTTATCTTCGATAAAATGGTGATTTTTTTACGCATTATATTTGGGTAGGAGTAGTTATGGGAAGAGAATCGTTTTTCAAGTTAGGACCGGGAAAGATTGGTTACCGGCCCTGACTTTTCTTGTTGTAACCATGAACAAAAGGAGGAAGTAGATGACCCCAATTAGCATTGGAGAATTAAAGAAAGCAATTAAGAGGGGTGAACCATTTGAATTTATTCCATTTTATGTGAGTGTTTTTAGCAACTGGTACCCTGCTATATTTGAAGAGGACGGAATTATATATCCAACGTCCGAGCACTATATGATGGCAAAGAAGGCAGAACTTTTTGAGGATTCCTTTATCTTGAAACAAATATTGGATACGGAGAATCCGGGAGTAGCAAAGGTTCTCGGTAGGCATGTGTCAAATTTTAACATCAAGATATGGAGAAAACATAGGTTTGATATAGTAGCTCAAGGCGCTGCTTTGAAGTTCGTACAGAATCATGAGCTGAAACTTGAACTTCAGGCAACTAAAGGTAAAATTCTTGTCGAGGCCAGTCCGGTGGATAGGATATGGGGGGTAGGTCTTGATAAGTCTGATAAGAAGGTTCATGACCCCTTTGAGTGGAGAGGTAAAAATCTGCTTGGTTTTGCTTTAATACGAGCAAGGCAGCTTATAAGGAGTACAACGTGGAGAAGCAAAAACTTGAAGTAACAGGTGTAGACATGAAAAACCATAGGGAAGTATCCGTTGACTTCTTTGATCTACTTAGTGCTGATCGAAAAAATTTTGTTATGGAATGTGTCGCTTGTTTCCAGTATAGAAACGGCAAGCGGAACCATGACGGTTCTTTAGGGGTAATTAGAATAACTCCAAAAGAATTGAATGATATTTTAGCATATGCCATGGAGCATAGTGAGCATATTACCTAAAGTAACAGGAGTACAACATGGAGAAGCAAAAACTTGAAGCACTTCTAAACAAGTGGCGAAAGCAGGAAAGAAGTCTTCAAATAACTACCGGCTGTGTTCGGGTGCGCCGGGATCGGGAACTACAGCTAAAGTATCTTCGGACCTGTATCTCCGATCTTGAACAAATTGTTCGGGAACGTGACAACTACTTTTGTCCATTTTGCGGTGGCAATTTGAGTGATATTGGAGAAATCAACTATGAACAACACAAGGGTTAACAAATAGAATTATAGAGGAGGAAGTAATGGATGAAAAATATGAAAACATGACACAGGAAGAAATATTTGATGGCCTTAAAAAAGGTAAATTTATGGGTAGGCCGGTTAAAGAATGGATTGAGATGGATTCGGAATATCTAAAGGCAGCACCGAAAGCTGAAGCATTATTAAAAGAAGTAGTTCGCTTGCGTGGGAAAGTATCAATATATGAAGATCGTATCCGGGGAATATGGTCTTTTGTCGAGTCGATGAGGGAAATGGAAAGAAAAGTAGGGATTAATCCTAAGAGTAAAGTGATAGGAAAACCGATAGAAGAATCACAAAAAAAGGGGGGATGATGACAAAAGTTAAAAGTGGAAGAAAAAAATCATGTACGAATTGTGGGCTTTTAAAAAGCATAGGGCACAAATCAATAAACAGGCTGAACTTTGTGGATATGTATAGTGCAGGATATGGATTTTGCACTTGGAAACCTGAAGAAAACGATTTGCCAGTTTCATGGGCTTGTAAGCTCACAAAACATATAATCAATTCGCTACACCTACCGATAGTTAAAAGGGTTATTAAACGTCGCTATGGTGATCCTGATTTTTATTGCCCGAAGTGGAAGCCTGAAAAGGTTTGTGTTTGTTCTGACCGTTTTACTACCAAAGATGTAAACAGGAATGGTTTTTGCCGTTGGTGTCATGGGTTTGTTGACGATGAAGGCTCAAGGGGTAGTTCCCCCTATCGATACAATAGGTCGAAAGAACTACCGAAAGAGGATGGCATGTATTGGCGGCAAGAAGTATATGGTCCGGGGGCGGTTGGATTCCGAAAGATAGTTTATTTGCACCGTGAAGAAATACATGATGGAGTATCCGTGTTTTGTGATGGATGGTTAATAAACAGAAAGATTAAATACCGATGGACCGGCCCTGTTGAAGCGCCTGAAGACTATCGTGAAGAAGACTATCGTGAAGAAGACTATCATGAAGAACAAAAGGAATGGTAGCCAATGAAAAGGACAAAATGGTTTCGTCTTGTTGATGATGGTGATTTTGTTTTAGGGTATTTTCACAACTTAATGAAAGCAAAGAGGGGTTTCAATGCTTTTGGTGAAAAATAAACTACAATGGTAGTTTATATTGAAACAATTAGTGATAAGGGATGGCAAAGGGCATCATTGCCGGAAAATAAACAGGAGAAGGTTGATATGAAAATTTATACTTATTATAGAGGAAAGGTCCATTCTCTTGAAGTTAAGGAAACAGAAAAGTTATTTATTGCCAACAAAGGAGCTGCCGCTTTTAGCTTTATTAGGAGATTTAGAAAGGATGGCTGTTGCTTAACACCTGTTGCTGCGGTGAATAAAGAAATTGGATTTCTTAAAGCGAGAATATCAGTTAAAAGAAGACATCTCATTGATGATGAGAAACGGCTTGATAAACTTCTTCACCTACTTGTCGAGACGTATAGTTGATACGGTCTGAAAAAGATGTTCCATGGTGGAGGTGCAAACATCTACTTTGTGGTGTAAAGAGTTATGACGCTTGCCATCTTGGTTTCTTTCCACCTATACCTGCCGTGGTCAATGTAGAAGTTCCTTCCAGGTCAAAAATAAAAAAGCCGGAATGTTTTTATGGTGAGAATAAAATTTGTGATTGCTATACATCTATAGACAAGAGGACAAACAATGAATAACTTTAAGGATGTAAAAAGAATGGAGAATAAGGCAAAGGTAATTTATTTTGCGGACGCTGGCGGTGACTTGGAAGAAGAAAAAGAAACAATAGAAAAACTACTCAAACGGAATGAAATCTTCTTCGATATAAAAGCTGTTGACCTACCACCTTTTGATGAGAAGTTTGATGTCTTGTTTTTTGATTGGGGTGGTATTTCTGTCGGTAATAGTATGCTTGAGCATTTCTGTCGTTATATCATAAATCATGCCGAAGACCATCCGGGAAATGTATATGTTATGACTTCTCAAATGACCGAAGCAGCAATGATAGATGCCCTGTCTGTGATTCCAGATCGTCCTGAAAATATTTATTTGGACATCGGGCATGGCGATACATTGATGGCATTAAAGGTTTTTTCAAACCGGTAGTTGGAGGCATAAAAATGTTAGTTAATTGTCCATTTTGTGAGAATAAAATAGTGGTTTGGATGCACAATGAAGATGTGAAATTTTTTCCTCACGTTATACTATATGAAATCCGTTGTACTTGTGATTTGTTTTGTAATGCCGATTCGGTGGAAAGGTTGTGGAAGCAAGAAAACACCATTGTTTGTTCTAGCTATAGTCTTGAAGAAGCCATAAAAAGATGGAACAAATGGGCAGTGAAAACAAAGTCATATTTAAAAAAGAAAGAAGTGGAGGACAAAATGGTAATCCGTGGAAACAAAATGTCAGAACAGGAGGGCAAGATGGCGGTACAGGAAAAAGTAAGGAAAACAGTTGGAATCAAGGTAGTTTACGCCATTCCGAGTGAGATGACTGCTCATGAACAAGCTGAATTAGAAGAAAAAATCAATACTGCCATGATAACAATTGGTGCAAAGTGGTATGCCCAAGGGGTCGAGTTGGCAACTATGGAAAGGGATATAGCTTTCGATGTCCCTTATGGTAGTTGAAGGAGGTATTTTCATGATAGTAAACGGCCGCAATTATGGTCTATGGGGGCAGTTCGTTGAACGCAAAGAAGAGTTCATTGGTGGTACTTTGGAAGAAACGGACGGAAGGGAAACAATTACAACAAAGATAACCGGCATCGAGTTGAAGCCGAATGGCGATGATTCTGCTTTTTTTCAAATATGTGGGGAGGATTTTAGCTGTGGTTTTGACGCTCAATGTGGAGGGGTAGATGGGGCACATTCAGGGGAAGGATGGATTGCTTTTGCCTCTGTATATGGTCTATCCTTCAAGATAAAACAGAAAGGGGATGAAGATGGCTGAAAAAGAAAATGAGAAAAAAGCAGTAGATCAAGCAATCCAGTTTAATGATATGGCTGCGAAGTGTGAAACCTGCAAAGAATTGAAGCCTTATGGTAGTTATATTACTATCGGCAGTGATTGTATAAACCCTGATGTTAAGCCACATATAGGATCATTTCATTGTCTTGACTGTTGCTTAAAATGCTATAGAAAAGGCTCTTGCTTTAAAAATATAGATACTCCTTGGCATGTTCTGGCTCCCTTGTGCCGTGTTGCCAAGTCGTTTTATTCTGTTGAAATGGAAGTCATGTCTGAAGTCGTAAATTCTTTTACTTCCACTATAGAATATAGTTCCAAGCAAATATCTATAGTTCTTAGTTCTGAAGATACCACGTTGCCTGAAAGTAAAGTTAAAATAAATAGTGAAATTAACTTTATTCATAGGCTTTCACAAGTGTTTGTTGCCCTGAAGAGAAGATTGATATCCAAGAAAGAAGGTTAATATGAAGCTATATTTACTATATGGCTATGAACCGAAGACAAGGCTTATCGAAACCGTTAACGGGGAAGTTCCATTTATCGATTGGATTCAGGAGGAGATGAGAAGAATCAAAACGGCAAACCCAAACAGGGTAGTTATGATTGATGTGCAAGGGACCAATGCGGCATTATTTGTTAATGATACCGGTTTTCGTAGGGTGGGGCAAACATTTCAATTTAAAGCTTCGATTGATGTTTAATTGATAAAAAAAGGGGGGCAGCAATGGCAACTAATTTTGCTATACATCATATAAAAGCAAAGATAAAGTTTAATACAGTATATAAATGTGCATCATGTAGTAATAAGGCTATAGGCAGGACTATGTTTGTTGAGTTTGACGGCTCATCTACAACTGAGCTGAAGGATATGGTAGATAGTATTCACCAGTCAGCTAATTATATGCCTGTTGGGTGGTCATTTAATGGTAAGTTTAATTGTGGGTGTGGTAGGTAAATGAAGATAGCATTTTCATTGCTTGCTTGTTTAAGGTGATGTTATGACAGATGAAAAGGTGATTAAAGCTGCAGTCAATGTACTTATGAAGCCTATTTTAGACTTGCTACAAGATGATCCGCATATGTGGAGTATGCGGCCATGTAGTACCTGTAGGGCAATATCGTCTATGGTAGGAAAACCGTTTGGCTGTTATTTTTATGCTCAGAAAATGCGTGAACAAAAATGCAAAAAGGAGGATAGCAATGGATGATATTAAACTTCAGGCAAATATGCAACGTGGTTCAAGAATGGGGGCTGATTTAAGAGAAAAATTCCTTGATGAAGCTATAGGTTTAAGAGAAAAATTCCTTGATGAGGCTGCAAAACAAAGTATAAAAACCACATCTACCGGTAGACCAAAAATCAATAACTTTGATAGGCTTCTTGACTGGGAGAACTTCGATAATCATATGTGTTCCTACATTTCCGGGCCGCAAGAAAAGTATGGAACATCTTTGAAGTTTAACGATCTATGTCACTATACCGGATTAAGGGTTATGACTTGGAATATCTTGAAGTATGCCCTTCGTCTGTGGAATATGGCCGGGAAGGTTAATGACTTTGAGAAGATCGCCCATTATGCACAAATGGCATGGACATTGAAAGAACAACAAAAAAGGAAACCACCATTTTTTTCTGAAGATACAGAAGGGGATTATGTAGTTGTCAGAGAAGAACCCATTAGCTTTTCAAATGTAACTGTAGATCAACTTCGTGAAGATAGTGATGAATTCTTGAAAGTGAAGAAGGTTCTGGATAACTATCCTAAACTTAACAATCGAATTGGTGGACTGCTTGTTCATGTGGCTGTGGAGCAGTTGTGTGAGATTGCTTCTATTCCTCATAATAATACTTTCCCAGAGATTATTGATCGGATAGGCGGCATCCTTTCCACCGTCGATATGATCCATGCCGGGATGGATTTGCCTGATGCCGTACAAGGGCTTGTTGATGAAAATAAGAAGCTGAAACAAAAGATTGAAAGACTACAAGCACTTGAAGCTGAAGCACTTGAAGCTGAACTTGAAAACGCCTCTATGCTTAAAAAGAAAATCAAACACTTAACCAAAACAAATAAAGACCTATGCAAAAAGAATAGGGGTTTGGCCGGGCAGTTAAGGAAGGTAGAAGAGAAGGTGGAAAAGCTGAAGTCCTTGGCTGATAAAATGGATGTTGGATGTAGTGGACGATTTATAGAAAATTCGGTAGGCTCTGTGACTTCTCAAGAGCTGTCCCATGTTGTATTCGTTGGTGGTCCTGATGATGGGTATAGGATGGAACTGGAAGCAGCCAAATCATTAATCGATGCTGAAATCAAAACGGGTATTCCGATTCGGAAAGATCCAAATTCTCTAAAATACTATCTTGTGAACCTTCAGGTTTACTATCCTATGAATGTTTACTATCCTATGAATGAGCATTCATTCAATATGTTAGGGCTTGTTCTTTGGTATGCCGTCCCGAAAGAAATTTTTGATGTGATAAACAAATCAGACAACAAACAAATTGCACAATTCTTAATTTCCTTTTATGAAGGATATAGAAGACTACCTGCAAACACAAATAAAATCCCTGAAGAGACTGACACCTTGAAGAAAAGGGTAGAAGAGTTGACAGTAAGGGTCAAAGAGTCGGAAAGTCAAAAGGCGGCACTTGCTATCAATGGCGATATGAAGGATAAAACAATTAAAAAACTTAAAGAATATTTCCTTTTTGATCCTCTTGATGATACAGATGTTTTTTTTAAGAATGAAGGTGTATTCACGAACTACCAAAATTCGCCTGATGTTCTCTTTATCGGTGGGGTGCGTGATGGTGAAAGACTATCTGCTGAAGAAATAAAAAAAGAAATTTGCAAGGAGGGCTTTATAAGTCATGGTGATTTAATTACTTCCGACGATGGTTCTAAGTATGTTATCGTTAAAATTTCTTTCAACCAAAAACCCCTTGAATTTGGCGTATCCGCAAATGAAGTACTTAATCATACTTTTTTCTTTGCTATCCCTGAAGATAGCCATAAAAGCGTTAGTATATCAAATTTCGTTTTAGAGAATCCAGGCGCAAGATTAAAGCTGTTTCTTGATAAACTTCAGCAATGGTATCGGGTGACTGATGATGGTTGAAAGGTATGGAAGAAATACTGTGATAAGGGGGATTTAAGAAGCTTAAAGTTTAAAAAATAACCTATTTCATTTAGCCTGTATTAAATGATCTTTTTAAACTAATAGTAGGGTGAGGCTTTATTATATTACAGAGCTTAAAACTTAAATAAGGAGGTTTGTACGATGGCTGATGAGGAAATTTCATTAAAATGGATTTTATAAAAGATATGACTAAAGATATAGAAGTTACATGTGATGATTTTTTTGATATCTGCTCTGCTTCTGATTACTGTATGGCGGCATATTCAAATGCAAATATTTATTTTCGCAAGGATAATCTTCAGTTAATTGGGGTCCATATTCTTAAAAGCAATAGTTATTTTATCAATGCTGATTATTCTAAATTGTATTTAAAACCGGTAGAAGTGGCATAATTGGTGAAAAAAGATATTGATCAGAGATATGGTGAGAGGATAGTCAGAAAGGGTGGTCAAATTCTTTTTGATCATCATATTTATACTTCCAGAAAATTACAAGACAGAGTAGGTCATTGTGTCAAGGTAAAGGGATATGGGTATGGCGCTATAGATGTTTCTCTATTGTCCGAACAAACAACGGGCATTGGGGGAAAGGTGATTTTATATGTATGATAGAGCATGAAGACAAACATGGGGGGAAGGTATAATGGAGGCGATAAAGATTGAAGGGATGAATGTAGTTGTTGCTGAAAATCAAAATGAGTATGAGACAATTCATGGACATGTTGACCCGGATGATCCGCAGGGAGTTATCACATACTGCTTTAGGTTTTCAGAAGAAGAATTGGTGGAAATAGCAAAGACAAATAGGATATATGTTCAACTAATGACCTTTAAGTGCAATGTTCAACCGATAAATATAACTACCAAGAACCCAATTCAAAAGAGTAAGGACGATTAAGATGATTTTTATAATGTTTGGTCAGTGTTGTTCGGCAAGTGGTTCGATTTTTTATCAGAGAAAGACTTTACCTTCACGGTAGGCGGATGCTTCTTTTGTGATTGGGTATATACCCCAATATGGGATACTTTACAAGATGCTTTTGAATATGAAGAACCTGATCTTTCCTGCCTTGAACAACTATCCAAAGAGGCAAGAGAACTATTATTTTCAAAAATTGATATATAGGGGGTATTATGGGGGTTATGAGGTGTGACAGAAACGGCTGCGGAATTATTATGTGTGATCGGTATTCTTATGAATATGGCTATATCTGTGATAGATGTTTTGAAGACCTTTTGGAACAGCTTGGCAGTGGGACAGTTGAAGATATTAAAGAGTTTATGTCTGAACCATTAAGGGTAGTGTCAAAGCAGTCGATTCGGAGTGAACTTGAGAAAATATTTGTAGATCAAAATGCTGCTGTTGAATAGAGATATGAAGAGAAAACATATTTTGCACTTCTAAATAAGGAGGGGTTTATCATGGATTGGGGATCATTTATGTTCAAGTTGGTTGAAGTGATTGGTGCTTATTTTGTTATTTCCGGTGTAATTACTTTTTTCTGTTGGCAATATGGAAAGGCACAAAAGAAACAGGCAGTTTATTATGAAAAGAAAGATCACTGGATTGGCTATTTTTACAGTGGTGCTTTTGGAGGTACAGGAAGGGTAGTTTATATATGCCTTATTCCAAGATTTCTTATTAGGATTGAAAGGAAAGGGCAAAACAAAAGAGTTTAAAATATAAAGGAGATAGCAAATGAGCAACTATACTTTTGAAGAACTTGAGAAGCTTTCGGTAGCTGAGCTTGAAGCCCTTAAAAAAGAAAAGATGGTAGAACTTGCAGAAGTCAGACAGGGCAAGATGGTTCTGATTGGCAATATCCTGTCTTTCCAAGGGTTGATTGAAGTTGAAAAGAAAAAGATTCAATTCAATCGTAATAGTCTGAAAGAAGCTTTTTATCACCTGTATGATGGGACGGTCCCTGATTGTGAGCCTGTCTTGGTTCGTGGCTACTTTTCCGTTACACATGGGGGGTTTGTCTTCGGGTATAACTGTCAAGATGGTGGTGGTTATGTTAAATTGAAAGACCTATCGGAAGATACCATTATTAAGCCGGTCAGAATTTTGGAGGGATAATCCAGAAGAAGCAAAGGGAAAAGTCATGAAAAGGCAGTTTCAATTAATGTGCCGGTACAAAAAATACGAGTTCTGCCGTTATGTTGGGTGTTTGAAGTTAAGGGAATCTGTATGTATATTAAAAGATAGGAAGTGCATCTATACCGCAAAACAGCTTCATAAATTGCTTGAAGCCAAAGGGTTTGAAATTGTAAAGGAGGATAAATGAAACAATGTAGTCATGAAAATACTCATCCTGAAGAGTGGCCGGATGGAGGCATAGAAGTCTGTGATGATTGCGGGATGTCCCGGCACGTTTGGGAGTGGGGTGAATCAGGATGGATAATGGTTCATGATATCCCAAAATGTAGAAAAAAATTACAAGAATATATAGACTGTATAAAAGCAATGCACTTGAAGAAGATTAAAAAAGACCTGTGATGATCATGCAAATTTTCAAGCCTATAAAAAAAAGATAACTCCTGATACAATGGAAATTGATGATCCTTTTTATGATCATTCTCACGGAATGAGTATTGATACTGAAATCACCTTATGCTCAGTAGTTTGTGAGGAATGGAACTATACCTTCATGAGTCCACGAAAACGCATTACATGCCCACTCTGTTTAGATATAATTAGACATTGCAAAACATATAAACTATAAATATAAAGGAGTAGTTATGAAACGGGATATGATAACCGATGAACAAATAGAGAGAGCAAAAGAACTAATAGTTGAGCGTCTTCATGCTGTAATTGAACAGAAAGGAAAAGACTCATTTGCTTCTGCTCAAGAATTACGTGGGGTCCTTAATACAGAAGTTGATGAATTCAATAAGGAAGTAAGGGTTCATGGCAATTCACGTCGCCTTAAACATGAGTTATGTGATGTTGCCATTACCTGTATTTTTGGTATTGCTTGCATAAACGCTCAAAGGTCGAAGGGTAAATGAAGTTATTTTAAAGGAGGTACTATACCATATTCATGTGATCCGGCAGTCATGGACCTTTTTAAAAGACAGACCTTTGAAAGGTTATTGAGATTTGTCAAACCGTCATACATGGAAATATTGTTTGGTGGGACAAGATTTGAAGGCAAAATTATTCAATTTGAAAGATATCAAGATATTGAATACAAAGAATATCGTAATATGTGGGAGTAGTTTTGCTTAAATCGATTCACCATTATCCATTTGCTTATCCGTGTAGGGTTAAGGGATGTGCCAAAAAACGGTGTAATGGTAGGTGTTCTTTGCCTTCACACATAGAAAAGAATGGCAAATGTATATCTTTTACTTATGATAGGAGAAATGAATTGAAAACAAATGTAGTGCATTTTCTTTTATATCAGAATCCTGAAGACTATGCTTGTGGTTCTTACGGAACCTTTCTTTCTGCTACAACAAATGAAAAACTTGTTACCTGTAAAACCTGCCTTGCTTTCCTAAAAAGAAGAGCAACCGGGAAAAAAAGGTATGTAGAAAGAATAAGGTCATCAAAAACAAAGATGGATTATTTCACTACTTCTAATATAATTGGAACAGAAGAAGTGAAATCAATGAGGGAGAACGGGTTTACTTTTCGGGAAATAGGGGATATACTTGGAGTGTCAAAACAAAGAGCATATCAAATATTTTCAACTGATAAAAGTGTGCCAAAAAGGAACGCTGAAATATTTAAGGCGATATGGTGGAACGGGAAGAAGAAAATGATGCGTGTTAGAAAGGGGTAGATAAGGAAGTCTTTAATACCACCTAAACTTTTTAAATAATCGGGAAGAAAGAAGAGTTGCGAATTGACACCTGACGATCTATTAAACTTGACTAATACAGCACGGCTTCTTGAATGGCAATATGAACTTGATACCTATAATGATAAAGAACTACGCAAGATTCAAAGGGCAGTAAATAAAGCCCGGAATCAGGTTGTCAGCTATGTTCAAGAGCGTGGAGATAAGATAAAGGAATGGAGTGAAAGACGGTCTGAACAGATAATTGATGAGATGGATCGTTTAACTACCGGTCTTCAAACACAACTTGGTGAAAGCATATCCAAAATGGCGACAGCTACTGCTGTTGCATCTATCCCTGCCTATAATGATATCCTATCTTTTGGTGGAAAAGTGGTTGGCTTTAATAATGTAGCTTTATCTGCCGCACAACTCAAATCAATAGTGGAAAAAACTCCTGTAGGTGGCAGACTTCTTCGTAATTCATTGAAGGATGGCACTCAAGGGTGGATGCAAAGAACATTTACTGCGAAGATGCAGGGGGAACTTCGTGAGGATTTACTCGCTGGTCGCTTGAGAGGTTTTGGACCAAGGGAACTTGCAAAGGCGATCAGGGAGAAGTTTGATAATCTTTCTAAAAAAGAAATTATTACTCTTGCAAGAAGTTATAACCATGCCGCATCTACTAAAGCAATGGACCTTGTTTATCAGCAGAATCAAGATGTTGTAAAAAGAGTAAAATGGACTGCTACTCTTGAAACAGGATATAAGAAAAAGGGCCGGGGAACTTGTATAAGATGTGCTGTCCTTGATGGAAGGACATTTGAGCTTAACGACCACCCTCCTTGCCCGTTACATCCAAGGTGTAGATGCGTTTTGACTCCTGTTACCAAATCATACAAAGAGCTTGGTCTTGATGTAGAGGAAGTAAAAGAAGGGTCAAGACCGTATACGAAGAGGACAAGGTATGAAAACATTGATGTGGGTAGGAGAAAAAAGATATTATCTATAGGCCAACATGAAGGCAATTATGGGTCTTGGTTTTATAAGCAAGGGCCAAAATTCCAAAAGGATATGGTAGGTCCGAATAGAGCAAAACTCATCCGAACCGGAGAAATAGATTTTGATGATTTAATCCGAATAGACCCAAGAACCAATGAAGTAGTTGTATTGCGTCTTGATGAGTTGACTGGAGATAAAGATTGGAGAAAAAGAATTGATTTGACTTCTGGATTAAGGGCTGAAGCAATAGCAGCAGAAAAAAGACAGGGAAGACTGTCAGCTAAAGCAAGGGCAAAGCTGACTAAAAAGCAAGAAGCTGATTACAAGACCAATATGATCATGAACAAGGAGAAGTGGACCATTGTCGATCTTACAGAAGCTGAAATTGCTGATAAAATAGGTGCAGATTGGATCAAAGGCACTCGACCATTTGATTTGTTTCTTGACAATGAATTTATTGAAGTTAAGACGGTTATCAGGCATAATCCAAAATTAGGACTCAATCATAAATTGCAAGTAGAGCCTGATGCAAGAATAAGAAAAGAAAAGTTTGCTAAAAAATATGGGGTACGACCGCATATTGTATCGATAGTTAAAGATCCTGATTCACCTTTATACGGGAAGATATTTTATCGAAGTGAAATAGGTGCGTGGCGTCTTAAAAACATGGAAGAAATTGCGGATTATGACGCCTTAAAAGCAAGGATATTGAAAGGTAGACGCAAAAAAGCACCCAAAGAAGCAATTAAGAAAATGCCGTCTGTTGAAACTTTAAAACAAGCAGAAGATTGGGGCAGAAAGAATCTTGCAGATGTAGTTGATTATGATGAACTGTCTCCGGAAGTTGCTCATATGTTCAATGAATATGCTGCTGGTGCAATTAAAAAAATGAATGTGAAGATCAAGCAGATTGTCTTCGATGAGGATTTATTTGATGACTTGACTCTTGGGTTATCAAAGGAAAATGGCACGCTAATATTCAATCCAAAGTCTATTAGGACTAAAGAAAAACTTGAAGATTTAATGGAGTCTCAGTTTAAAGCTAATCAATTTACCACTTCTTCTCCCGGCCATGTTTGGCGACATGAGATTGCCCACCAAAGATATTTTCAGTTGGGTGGCACAGAGGAGATGGCAAATGCTGCTATCCCTAAAAAAGTTTTTGAGCAAATGAAAGAAGATATTAGTAAATGGAAGGGATGGTACAAAAAATACATTTCCAACTATGCTACTATGAGTGAAGGTGAATTTTATGCTGAAATTTTAGCATGGGAAATGGATGGCAGGTTTATTCATCCTGTAATAAAAAAGTATATGGTTTCTATCGAAAGGAAGTTAAAAAAAAATCTCATAAAGAGGGTAGCTGCCGAAAACACAAAATGATTGATGGCTAAAATTGAAGGTCAGACAGGAAGTTTTGTTTATGAGAGGGAAAAGAAATGACAACTAAAATTCTAAAGTGCGCTACATGTCTTTTTAAACCTACTCCACAATGGATTGACTTGAAAGCTGGTATGGGAAAACTGTCTTGTCCCCGATATAAAAGCGGTAAGGTTCCTGAATATGTAAGGAAATCAGAAAAATCTTGTGCAAGATATAGGGAGAAGAAATGATTAATATTTATGAGGGCAACAAGTGGAAAGGTGAAGTTAAAGTAAGTACTCTTAGGTTCATTTATGGTGTTGCTTCTGAGATGGGCGATGCAGGCGCCTCTGGCATGAGGGGCATAATTGACTTTTTAAATCTTGGCTATACCGTTGATCCACAGTTAGTTGCAGAAATTATCATGTCTATCAAATTCCCAGAAGTAGATGGCATTGACAAGAGTATTTCTGATTTTTCAAATTTACTTAGTAAGTCCAAAAGACCAGTAACCCTTGCTGTATAAAATATTACTTTACTTTTATAATATTTGATTTTATAATAGCACCATTATGAAATTGATTTTACAGAAACTTGAAGCTTTGCTTAATATTTTGAAGAGGGACAACTTTTCAGGGAAAGCAGTTTTTAGGTTTGAACTGATAATTAATAGTGGAGGTTTGAGAGATGTAAAAGTTTTTCAAATAAATGAAAAACAGATTAGTTGACGGATTTCTTTTTAATCCCTTGCCTTGAGGGTAGGTAAGGATTTATTTTAAAGCCCGTGTTGAGTCGCAAAGCGTCTTGGTGCGGGTTTTTTATTGGTAGTTATTGGCCGGATGGTCATAAATTTAATGGTAGTTGCGGATGGTGTCCGCAGGAAGGAGTCAAGTCATGCCGTGGAAAGTAGATGAGAATGGACAAATTGAGGTAAAAGATGGCAATCCAGTATTCATTCATGGTGACAAGAGTGAAGCACCTTTTGATGGAGATGGCACAGTCAAGACGATTGCTGCTTTGAAGATGGAAAGCCAAACACGAAGGGAGAAGCTTCAAAGCTTTAAGAAAATAATGGAGCCTTTGAAGGATGTTGGTGTTAATATTGACACTGGTGAAGGCCTTGGTGACTATATTAAATCTTCTGCTGATGCTGTTGAGACAGTTAAGAACTTTAATGATTCAGACCTTGTAAAGGCAGATGAGGTTGAAAAGATCAAGAAGTCACAAAAAGATGCCTATGAAAAGAAGCTTGCTGACCAGGACAAAGCATACAAATCGGTCATTGAGAGAAAGGAAACCAGGATCAATAAACTTGACAAAACCCTGCGGGATAGACTTATTCGAAGTGAGTTTGAAAACAGTACTTTCATTCGGAAGAAAACAGTGCTGTTGCCTGAGTTTGCTTACAGCAACTTTGCAAAGAACTTTGAATTTGAGGAAAAAGATGGAATCCTTGTGCCTTTTGCTGTTGATGGTAAAGGGGATAGGATTTATTCTTTGAAGAATCCAGGTCAACTGGCAACCCCAGAAGAAGCAATTGAGATTTTGATCAATAGCCATCCTAATAAAGAAGGTTTGCTCAGAGGAAGTGATGTTGCTGGCGGTGGAGGGCAACCAAGTTTTGATGCTGGCGGCAGAACAACTATCCCGAAAGGTGACCCTGTTGCGTTTGGCGCAAATATTGAGGATATTGCTTCAGGCAAGAAAAGAGTAGCTGTAGATCAATAAATTAAAGGCAGTCCGACTACCTCCATTTGGTTCCGGTAGTTGACAGGATTGCCGAAACCATTAGACAGAAGGAGGTAGAACAATGCCGAACGTATTAACCGCAGTTATTCCCCAACTTTTGGCCCAAGGACTCCTGGCACTCAGAAGCAATTCTGTTATGCCAAGGCTTGTTAACAACTCTTATGACACGATGGCTGCAATGCAGGGTGCAACCATCAATGTGCCTATCCCCTCTTCCATCGCAGTTCAGGCGGTGAATCCGGCAAACGTACCGCCTGTGACGCCTGACGTCCAGCCAACCTCTGTTCCTATTCAGTTGAGCAAATGGTATGAAGCACCTTTTTATCTTACCGATAAAGACCTGAAGGAGTGTATGGATGGAACAATTCCGATGCAGGCAAGCGAAGCCATAAAGGCTGTAGCGAACCAGGTTGATGGAGACATCATGGCTTTGTACGCTGATGTCTATGGCTTTGCCGGCACTCCTGGTTCTACTCCTTTTGCTGCTGATGTTTCCGAAGCTACCGAAGCAAGAAAGGTGCTCAACAATCAGCTGGCACCTCTTGATGATCGTCGGATGGTTATTGATCCTGATGCAGAGGCAGAAGCACTTGGTCTGAGGGCATTTCAGGATATGTCTTTTTCCGGTAGTGCTCAAGGGATTGTCGATGGTGAAATTAACCGGAAGTTGGGATTTGACTGGTTTATGGATCAGCTTATTCCTTCCCATACAGTAGGTACTGCTGCTGGTGGTGGCTATACCACAGATGCTGCTGGTTATGCTGTTGGTGTGAAAACTGTAACCACCATCGCAGGTGCTGGTACTTTTGAAATTGGGGATGTTTTCACAATTGCAGGTGACACTCAGACCTATGTTGTGACGGCTACTTTGGCTGCCCCTGGCGCCTTGAACTTTGAGCCTGGACTGAAAGTTGCTATTCCTGCTGTCGCAACTGCTATTACCCTGAAGGGTGTAGCAAGCACAGCATATCCGCAGAATTTGGTCTTTCACAGGGATTGCTTTGCTTTTGCTTCCAGACCTCTTGCTGATAACACCGACGGTCTTGGCAACATCATTCAGGCTGCAGTTGATCCGGTCTCAGGAGTTGCGCTCCGTCTTGAAGTGAGCCGTGAGCACAAGCAAACCAGATACAGCTATGACATTCTGTATGGCTGTTCTACTGTCCGTGCACCTCTTGGTGTCAGACTTTGGGGATAATATGTTTTAATGGTTTGGATGCCGGCTTGCTTTTAACTCCGGTTATCATCAAATGGTTTGCTGGCATCCAATAACAGAGGAGTTTTCGCTTCACTGCGATGCTCAATATTACTCCTCCTTTTCCCTGACCGGTGGGAACTCAGCCTCCCACCGGTCTATTCCCAAACAAACAAAATAAGAGAGGTAGACATGTTAGAAACAGTTAGAGTAAAATCAAGCAAGCATCCGAATGGTTTCTATGTAGTGAACAAAGAGGATTTTGATGATGAGACCATGGAACTTTTTGAATCGAAACCGAAGAAAAAGGCTGCGGAGAAAACTGAGCCTGAAAGAGTTTCAAGGAAAAAAGCAGCCAAAAAGGATAAAAAGTAATGGCTCAAACACATATTCTGTTAAATAATGTGGCTGCTCTTGGTGCTGGTCCGTGGTTAAAGATTCCACCTTTAAGGCTTGAAAAGGGCAGTATTCCTTTTCAGCTCATTGGGGCTGCTTTTGTTGGGACAGTTTCTCTTGAAGCTACACTTGATGGCGATCAAGCAGTAGAAGAAGACACTGCAAGAGCAAGTTTGATAAATGGTGGAAGTTTTACCAATACAGATGTAGCAGATGTTCTTTTTGGTGCTTATCCCCATATTAGGGCAAATGTAACATCTTATACTGGTGGCAATTTGACAGTCCTTGTCCACATATAGGAGTATATCATGTCAGCCATGTCTTCTGTGATGGAGGTTGCTGTTATTAACTGGTTGCGTGGGGTAGCAATGCCCGCCGCACCTGCTTCCCTTGAAGTTGCGCTATATACTACTGATCCTCAAGATGATAATTCCGGTACAGAAGTGGCGGCAGGTCTTGGTTATGTTCGTCAGGCGATTGCCTTGACTGTTCCTGCTTCTGTTGTTGGTGTTGGTAGTAGTTGCACCAACACTTTAAATATTTTGTTTGGTCCTTGTATTGTTGGCCCATGGGGTAGTGTGACTTATTGGGCTGTTTTTGAAGTTGGTGGTGGTTTGCTATTCCTGCTTCATGGTTCTTTTGTTGCTGCGAAAGCTATCGCAGTTGGAGACTCTTATTCAATCCCTGCTGGCACTTTAAACCTTTTGGCAAGGTGATAAGACAGTGGGCTTCTTCCTACCAAAAGACAAACTTCCGAAAGATGCTATCAGGCGTCTCTTTGGGGATACCGACGCTGTTCAAATCCATGCAAGTATAGATGGTGTCGGTGACTTTGTTGGAGCTGCTAATGCTATTGCAGAAATAGTAGGCAGTGCCACTGGAAGTTTTGTTCATGTCGGTCAACCTACTGATCCTGCTATAATTGAAATTGCTGAGACTTCTCCATGGTGGTCAAACATCTTTGATGGTGGTGGTGTTCTACCTGATCCTACCATTCTTGAAATATCTGATACAAATGATCTTTGTTGTGGTGGTGGGATAGATGTTTATGATGAAGGAGTCCTTGTTCAGGCAGGAGTTGAGTGCCTTGATTTTATAGGTGCTGATGTAGCTGCGCAAGTTGGTGCCCCTTGTGTAAATATTTATATTCCTCCTCCATCGTATGTTTCGCATTGGAATACTAATGATGGAGTGACAAATGCTTTTGTTGGGGATGTAACTACAACTCCAAGATATGTTTCTTTGCCTACCATAGAAGGGATGCCGTTTTATGCTGCCCTTTGGGGTGGGGACGGCGCAACCCATCCAACTACAAGAACATCCCCCTTATCTTGGACAACTCCTGAAGACTTCTCTTGCGCTGATTTAGCAACAAATCTTACAGCACAAGTCACTGATCCATCCGGAATTATAGCTACTGTTACTGCCACTTTGAATGGAACAGGATTAACTACCAATGGTAACATATCAATTAATGTAACTGCTTTTGGGCCAGACAGTGACAAGTATCAGGCAAGAGCAACCATTTCTTTTAATGTTGCCGCTCAGCTACCGGCTTCTGGGGTTTTTACAGTGACTATAACTCATGATAACCCAACTGATGGTGGACCATACGTATATGCCCAATGATAGGCGAAAGTATGCTTGAAAGAGAACCAGAAGTAGGTGATGTTGTTGAAAACGGACTTGAAGAAAGATTCAAGGTTATTCGGAAGGATGATCATTTTTTAGGACTTATAAAACAAGGTGAATTCAATCTTGAGTATATTTCAAGTATTATGTGGAGGGATTTACAAGGTGATTGGAACAAATCTTTGACGATTATTTAAGTTTTAAGGCCTATAAAATTTTTACCCTATATATAGGTATTAGTTTTTTATTTTATAGGTGTAGAATCTTAAATGAAAGATGGTGATAATATGAAAAAGCAAAAGATGTTAAAGGTAAGATGGGAAAATGGGGATATATTTGAGTTCAGAGAAGAAAAAGCAAGAGGACTTGCTGCTGCCGGGAAGTGTACCTTGCTTGGGGAAAATGAGGACACTGGCAATCCTGATACTATCCCTGTTTGGAAAGAGGTTGAGGATCAGGTAGAAATGGTCAGAAGCCTTTACGGTACGGATTCTGATGAACCGGAAAAACCAAAGAAAAAGAAAAAAGGAACCTTTGCGAGTCTTTTAGGCGGTGAATAACCAATGATTTTTTACGACGCAACTACACAAACGGCGGTTATCACAGGAACTACCGCCGCTTTGAATACACCTGTTACCAAAAGGATATCCGGTCTTTATTGGATGACTACTGGAACCACTTTCGATTTTGCATTTGCTGATCTTGATTGGCCGAATGCCGAAAGCTATCCTTTGAATCAGGTGGAATGTGATTCGTCGGATTTTGGCATACCAGATTACTTTTTACAAGGAGGACCAGCAGTTGCAACCGATATCACAGGATGGACCACTGCATGGGATGATATTGACGATAGTTATGCGGATACTTTGGCAATTTCTGTTGCTAATTATCGACTGTGTGGTGGCCCTGCTACCTACAGAACACGACCTTTGGATTGGGGACCAGAAGCATGGAACGCCGCTGCACCGTTGGATGTTTTAATTGACACCTATACTGACGATGCCACTAATGGCGCAATGAATATAATTGAAAACTTCAACGGTGAAAGTCAAAGGGTTTACTTGACTGGCGCTGCTTTTAATCCGGCTGTTTTCCTTGCTACTAATGAGTTGATGCAGTTTTGTGGTACTTTAAGGGTGCAAGATGGTGATTGGACTGCTTATCTACCTCATAATGGCACAACTATTATTAATCCTAATTATGTTGCTACCGGTGCGGCAAATCAATATTATTATCGATTTTATACTACTGACGGCTCAACAAGATCGGGTGGCTTGTTTACTTTCAATGGGTTGACGGAACTTATGCTTTCATCCGGGAATGTCTTAATTGATATTTCTTTAGATGCAGTTAATTGGTATTCCTTAAATGCTGACTTTATTGCTCCACCGCTATTGAATGGTAGTGGGTGCAGAACAAATTCAGGAACAATTACTGCACCCACCATTGAATTTACACTTGCTTCATATACTACCAATAATGCGGTTGCTCCGGTCCCGGCCAATAGTATTATGTTGAGAATAACCATGCCGAACACTTCCGCAGCACAATTACAAAGTGCTCACTTGCAATGGTATTAATTATGGAATATTATTTGCTGCATTTTGATGAAATAATCATCTCTGAAGGCGATATAGGTGAAATGATAGAAGAAATAAAAAACGTCTACTTCTTTTCAAGGTTCAGAAGCTTGGCATATGCCAATAAATATGGTAAAGTTCTTGCTGAAAAAATGAAAAACCACGAGTTTATTAAGGCTGAATTAGTAAAGGTTGAATAATGGCTGCAAAAGTTATAAACTTTTTAAATGAGAAAGACCGGAAAGAAAAAGACAACTACGATGTCAAAATGCCCATGAAATGTATGTCTTGTGGATATAAGTATGATAAAAGAGTAATCTTTGAAGAGTTTATGACTAAAATTGATGGTGAAGAATGTCCTCATTGTAGTATGGAAATGGCACTTCCAAATGCCTTTTATCTACCTAAAGTGGGTGATGAGATTTACACTTGCTCCTGTGGAAGTGAAATCTTTTATGTTAGGAATAACGGGCTTGTTTGTTTGATATGTGGCTGTGTGACTACTTTTAAAAAACTTGCAGAAATGTATGATGAAATACACAGATAGAGGATAACAATGGCACTACCGTCTGACCCAACAATGCTGAGAACAAGTTTCTTTCATGCCGGTGGGCAGAGAAGCTTTCACCGTGATGGGCAGCAAATATATGAGTCCTACTTTCCATCTTTGGGAGTTATATGGGCAGAACAAGTCAAGGTTCCATCCGTACCACTTCCATTAAATACGATAAGTCAGGCTCAAGTAGACGCTTGGATTACTACAAATCCTGGTATACTGCGGAAGTACAACATGTGGCCGTTGACACCTGATCCTGTTTCAAACAACCAAACATACTATATAGTTGATGTTCCTAATGGGGGAGTCCAAAAGCCGATAGTTCAAGAACAGCTTTTGACTGATCCGGCTACCGCTCAACCTTCTGGGGGCTTTGCTGTTCTTTTATTTCAAGGGGTAGGTGGTGCTACTCCCGGCGCTCCAATTTCACCTACTGCTGGAAGGTGGTTTGTGTCGCCGGATGAAGGGTTTGTCCATTTTGAAGTTGGTTTTACTCCTGTCGATATGGGATGGGGTATCCCTGAAATTATCTGCTATGTTTATATTGGGGATACACTTGAAGATATAGTGACTCCCGGTTCTACCGGTGGCGGTTATTGCGCTCCGTTGGTATCGGTAGGTCAAGGGCCGTCTTCCAAGACATCAAGATTCATGGTGATTAACCCAGGATGCCCCGCATATACGCCAATTTACACTGATAGGAACACTACTACTCCTTGTCCCATCATGTTCAGCGGTGATGCCGGATATTTGAGAAGTGATGGAACAAGGTTTCAATATGATGAAGCGATAAATCTTTTTGTCATGAGAAATGCTATTGGCGGTCACATGATGCATCTTGAAAAGGTTCAGAACTTCTCATGGGTTTCTTCAAATCAGTTTTTAATCGATGTGCCTTTACAACATACTGACAGGCTGGTATTATATAGTCGTGGTGAAGATATATTACCTGAAGTTGTCTATAGTCAAGACTCAGATGGTGATCTCGATATAGACTTTACAAGATGCCCGGATTTATAGGAGTTTATTATGCCTATACACACTAAAGAAAGGCCGATGGGATCATCCATTCAGGATGTTTATAATACCATTCATGCCCCATATACGTGGGTTTATTCTGATGAAGCAAGTAGACTTGCCGCTATAGGTTTTGAGGCGTATGATGTTTATAAAAAGGCGCTTCAGCTTAATGACTATAGTGGTTGGATTCTTGTAAATCATAGTCCTCCTACTTGGATTGGTGAGTGTTCCGGTGGTATTCTTTCCTATACCGAAGATATCTTAACTGCCGCATGGACGCCGGACGGTCCTTTGGTTTATTATGATGTAACTCATAATATGAACACCATGGATTATGTCATTTCGCTTCGGGATTCTACTACTGAAATCAGTCTTACCCCTCAGAAGTGGCGAGCTTTGACTTTGAATACCACAAGGGTTTGGGTGACTGCCGCCGCTGATCTTTCGATAGTCATGGTTGTGGTTGGTGGAAGTCTTGCAGGTTTGTTTGCACCGTTTACGGCAACTTATACACCTACTGCCAGTTGGAGCAGATGGCAAGTCAACCATAACTTGGGTAGAAATCCACTACTTATAAGCTGTGAAAGCATTACCGGGGGTATAATGAATCCGTGTAAAATAAGCTATATAGATGTGAATAATTTGGATGTTTATTTTGACCCGAAGGGAGCTTGGTGTCCTGCTGGAACTATAGTTTGCTATTAAAAGGAGGAGATAATGTCATTGACCTTTACAATCAAATTGAAGAAACCGGCGGTAGAACAGGATATCCAATGCGATAGGATTGAATTTACGCATAATGGGGATGTCATTTTTTGGGTAGGTGAAGACCCAAACGAAACAATAAAAAGAGTCCAAACAAACGGGACGTTTTTCTCTGTTAATCTGGTAGAAGTGCCGGAATAAGGAGTAGTCATGAGTAACGATCTTCCGAGAAGTAGTGTAGAGCTTGCCAATAAAGAGGTGTTTTGCAGCTTCTATACAAGAGATGAAAAGTATAGACCTGTAAACATGCGTGATTTAAGGCGCAGGGATTATTCTGTTGTCTGGTGTAAAACACTTCCGGTTAGATGGGATTATATTCGGGATAATAACGCAAGATGTTTCCCTTTTCCCAAAGGGCTGATTATTCCCGGCCAAGCGGATAAAAGATGTGATTTGCAGTTCTACAAGAATCAGCAAACTTTTGACATTCTTCCGCAATGGTCATTGCCGTCAGGGGTAGGTAATACCTATACTGTTTCCGGCACCTTTGGGACTTTTGGGGATTTAGCAAATAGAACCCGTTTTTTATCTACATCTATAGGCGCTCAATGGCCGACTGTCACAGATACTCCGAATGATTGGGTGGTTCATTTCCTTACCGGAGATATGGCTGGTAAGTCAAGGAAGCTGTGTTCTTATGATCAAGTTACAGGGGAAGTCAACGTGGTTCACTCCACTTCTGGTAAGGCACCTTTTCCCGGATGGGGAAACAGGGGGATACAAATTGGGGATACTTTCAAAATCAGAAAAAGAAGTGGTGGTAATACTACTCCTGTAAACTGCTGCAACTGGGAATTGACTTCTAAGGTTTTTAAATCCCCTAATTCGAACAGTGCCTTGAGTTTGTACAAATCAGTCCGATTTAAATATGTTGCGGCATCTGTTGACCCAAATGTAATTGGTGATTTTGCACCTGCCGGGTATCCCATCTTTGATTCCGATACTTTAACTATGGCATGGAGGGAAATTCATTATCACTGGCAGCCTTGGATTCAGAAGATCATGCCGTCTGATATATTTCCTTCTGCCGCAATCAATACTCATGGCCGGTGGCCTATACAAAATGGCGCAACAACTATCGATAGTGTTACAAGGGTTTTACTTGGTACTTATCAAGTTCCTGGTACTTCTACCAATGTTCCAATTTATGTTTTTGATATTTCATATAATGGTGGTGCTTTTACAAAAAGATACGAGCTACCCACCTTATATACGATAGGAAATATGCCCCGTGGTTATCGGGTTGAGATGTGGGTGTCAACCCGAAGGAATATGTATATGCCAAGAGTAAGGTGGGGTAGAGGTCATAATCTTTCCTTTGCTGATTATTACTATCAGCTGATAGGAAATTATGTCTATGTCGATCATCGGTGGTGGGGAGGGCTGTCGGTAGATAACCAAGGCAGAAATCATATTCAATTCAATAGCCCTGTATGGTTACGGGCAAGAAACCAGAAGACAGGAGGGGTCACGGACTTTAGCAGACAGCATATTATAGCAAAGTTTAGAGCGCACAAAGCAAGACTTTGGAACTACCCAATGATCCAAATATAGGAAAGATGATGTTAGAAAAGTTCAAGAATGTATTGGGGGCGGGTGTAGGAATTTACGGTAACTCTGTGGTGGTGAGGGCGGTCAACATCGAATGGAGCTATCCTCAAGATTCAGTTCAACTATCCTGGGGATATTCTGTAATAGCGAGAGTGGTCAACAACGCCGGGGAACCTGTGGTAGATGTAGTTCAACTACACACCCCAAACCCACTAATGTCGTGAGTGGTTAACATCATGCGGAAACAACCGGAAGATCTTGTGCAACAACTCGACGTTTGACCCGCCCCCAATAGATTCTTGAACTTAAACGGTAGGAGAAGGAAATGGGACTTTTAGATAAACGAACAGTAATTTGTTTAGACTTTCATGATGCATTGGTAGCATTGCCTGTCGGTCCTACTTCCGGTGATGCTTATATCTGTTCTGTCGCTGGTAATGGTTGGACTTTGAATTACTTCTACTGGTATGACGGTGCCGCTTGGATAGAAGAAATACCTGCTTTTGGACAGGTTGCTTCCTTGTCTACTCCTGTTGAAATCAGGTGGTTTGATGGGACCGGATGGGTGTCGATGGGAGCTGCCGGTGGTTACTGGTCAAGAGATATAGGTAACGGGATCATCTACCCTACCACATTGACTGATCGGGTTACTATAGGCCACCAATTGCCTCCTATATCTGCCGGTATGCGGTTAAGTATTGGGGATGGGATTCAAACTACCTGTAATGGTGGTAATTCGGTGATGCTTTCTTATGATGGTGAGGACTGTTATTATGAGACACGATCTACCGATATGTCAGAAGGAGTTATTTTTAATGCTGATGGGGCAGTCCCAAATAGGTCCGGTATTCTTTCTAATATCTTTTCTGGCGGGTATCCTTTAGGATGGGGAAATAATAGACTTTTCATTTTCGATTCAAGAACAAATCCGATTACTGTAAGATGTAACAGCTATAATATGATTGAGATGAGAATGCCGGTTGCTGCCGGTGTTCCCGGTTTTCTTTTGAGAAGTGGTCCGGTCATATCTACCGCTTTATTTTATATGACAAATGAAGATCAAGCGAACATCGAAATGGGTGCAAGTAATGCTATCAATTGGCTTGATGGTGATGCAGAAGGGGATGGAGTTGACTTTTCAATCTTTATGGATGGTAATGACGCCATAGGAATTAATGGATCAACAAGGGCAATTACTTTTAATGCCGTCTATTCTTTCCCTACTTCTGATGGTTTAGCTTCTCAGGTCTTAACCACAAATGGTTTAGGTGTGGTGTCTTGGCAAAATGCCGGTGGAACCGGTTACTGGTCAAGAACATTAACAGTCATTCATCCTACCACTATCACTGATAATGTATCTATAGGCAATACTACTGGTAATGGGTACCAATTTTTTGTATCAACAGAGATTGGGCTTGTGGATACGATTATTTTGAATCAATCAGGAAATTTTGTCCAATTTGGGGATATGGATGGTGGTGGTCACGATATAGCCTTCAAAGGGGATAATGCCTATATTGACTTCTACCCTATTGGCTCAGACCGTGTAATGAGGTTAAGCGGTAGTGAAGGGCTTCAATTATGGTCCGTCAATGCTGCCAATCCTTCTACTGTTGCTTCTTTGCATTTAAGACATACACGGGGAAATTATGTTGGTGGTCCTGATTATACTCAAAACAATGATGTTTTAGGAACCATCGACTTCTGTGGTCATAACAATGCAAACAATGTCGGCGCTTTTATTCAGTCAGAAGCAACTACTAATTGGACCTTGCTTCCACTTCCTAATTGTCCTGCTGATATGTCATTTTGGACTACTCCTGATGACAATACCCAAATACCGCTTGAAAGACTGACTCTTCACGATGATGGGACTATTACTTTCAATACTGCCTATACTTTCCCGAATGCTGATGGTGCAGCCGGTAGGGTATTGCAAACAAATGGTTTAGGAGTTCTATCGTGGGCTGTTGCTGGTGGGGCAGGGTATTGGAGTCAAACGGGTACGGTAGTTCATCCGACAACCATCACTGATCAAGTAGCAATTCAACAAACAACTGCTTATGGAGCTACCCCAAGACCGTTGACGATAGGAGGGGCCGGTGCCTATGGCGGTACGGCTCATTTGACAGGTGCTTCCCCACGGCTTGAACTATATGCTTCTGGCCTTACTGCCACTTATCGAGCTTATGATATTGTGCCTTATGGTGATGCCTTACATATCAGAAATCTTGATGATGCCTATGCCGTTGGGGTAGATTTATTCGAAGGAAACCGGGATGGGGTAAACCTGTTTGGAACCGGTGCTGCTGCGATAGTTCAAATTGCGACGGCAGGGGTCATTTTTCATAATGCCTATACTTTTCCTAATGCTGATGGTACTGCTGATACTGTTTTAATGACGGATGGAGCAGGAGATGTCGAATGGGTGAATCCCGGAACCTTTGCTGTTAATCAGGCAGCTCATGGCTTTACTGCTGCAACACCTATATACTGGACCGGTGCGGCATGGGCTGCGGCTCAATCTGATGATCCTGATACGGTAGGAACTCATGTTGTGGTAGAAGTTGTCGATGCCGCAAATTTCCGAGCAGCAAATAATGGCAGGCATACAATAACCGGTCATGGCTTAACTGTTGGGGAATATTATTTTGTTTCAGACGCTGTAGCAGGCACTTTAACAGACACAGAGCCCACAACCTATAGTAACCCCTTAGTTTTTATCGAAGATGCTAATACAGCCCACATCCTGCCGTTTAGAGCAAGCCAATATCAACCAGCCACACAAGATGGCTGGACTTTATTTTCTGGTACATTTACCTATATTTCAGCTACCAGCTTTTCAGTTTCAAATACTGCTGCTAATCAGGCTATTTTTAAAGTTGGTAGACCTATTACATATCGAATTTCACCGGGAACATGGGATTATGGCATAGTGACAGCATATGTTGCCGGGACAATTACTCTGGCAGGTGCTTCTATGGCTGCGGGTGATGATGAGATGAAATGGGGTGATCTTGGAAAAGTTCAACATCTATCCTTTGCTGTTAATGGGGAGTTTGCTGATGCTGCCGAAAGTGACTTACTTGAAAATGATTTGAACTACTTTTTTAAATGGAAAGGTGGCTTGTCATATTGCGTTTTAATAAGTCATATTCTAACGGTAGACGATAGTGGTGTTGGCGGTCCTGCTACTGACAATCCTTTTGCCAATGTGACTATTGGAAGCAAAAGTGGAGTAATGTCTGATGTTTGTTCTTCAAATGGTGGTGATGGGTTAAGAGTAAGAACTACTTGGCAGGAAACAACAAATGATATCAATGTGGCAAATTATCAAATTGATTTCGGTGATGATATAGAAATTAAAGCAACCCCGGCAGGTAGTGCTGGTGAGAATCTGGATGCTGCAAATCTAACCTTACAAGCAATTTTCGTATATGAATAATGTCTATACTACTGACACATAGGGAATCCGGTGGATTCGGAAATGATACCAAAACCTCTTTTTATCTTCGGTCAAACGAGATAGCTACCGGTGGTAACAGGTTTGCCGATCATTCTTCTGATGAAAATATTATCCGAACACCTACCGGAAGTAATGTTGTTCATTCGATAGTGCAAGTGCCACCTATGGCAGGGATGACTTCTTCTATCTTTCTTCCAGGTGGTGGTGCTGCTTGTGGGGAGTACATCTATGTTGAAGAATCTGATTCTTTCCGGTTTAGTAATGATTCGTTTACCATTGATCTTTGGTTGTATGCTGTTAGTGCTGCTACCGGTTTTGGTGGTATATTTGGCGCTGCAACTTTTCCTACTGCTGCTGCTATGTATCAGTTATATTTTGAAACGTCCGATAACACGTTGAATTTTTACAACAACTATACTGGTGCTGGTTCTGAAAGACTTGCAAGTCCACCTATCCTTTTGAATACTTGGTATCACTTGACCATAGCAAGGGAGGGGATGAACTGGTATATGTTTCTTGATAACAATTTGGTTGATACCCTTACTCTTAATTGGAGTACCGATCTACCCGTTGGTGCTGATTTTACCATCGGAAGGCCGTATTCTGCCGGATTGGATAGTCATTACTTTGGCGGGTACATAAATGATTTAAGAATATCAAGCGGCATATGCAGGAATAAAAGAACACTTCATGTTCCAGACAGAAGGTGGGGGCATAGGCAACAATATACCGGTGGGGAAAATTGTGTTTTGTTGATTACTGCCGAAGAAGAAATGGCTACCGCAACTACCTTTACCGAATGGTCAAGAAGCAGACACACGGTAAATATTTTTGGAACCGCTATGACTCCTGATCCAAATAATCGGGTAGTTGGCGCTTATTCATGGGATGATAACGGGACTCAAGCACCATTGAATCACACCTACTTTCGGATCAACGACAGCCTTGGTGATTTCGGACCTGCCGCAGCGGAAGATTATACTATCGATTGTTGGTTATGGTTGGACAGTGTTCAGACCGGAATGGGGTCATGGGGTTTATTCACTACGGATGTTTATACTGCGGCAACAGTTATCAATGTCTTACTTATCGGCGCTCCTACGGGGATGGCCCTTTACAATAGTGGAGCTGCAAGAATTAACGGTGGTGCTGCTCCTTTCGATACTTGGTTTCATTTTGCCCTTGTAAGAAGTGTTAATGTTTGGACTATGTATTATAACGGTACTCCTGTCGGTGGAACTTGGAATGATGGCGGTATAAACTTCAATTGCCCGAGTCATGCACTTGTTATGTGTAGGCATTGGGAGACCAGAAGATATTTAAACGGTAAGATAGATAACTTTAGGGTAACAAAAGGTGAAGCGTTGTGGACCGCCAATTTTGCGGGTAGTTTACCTACCGAAAGAAGATATTATGAAGGATAGAGTTGTTCTCAATGAAGGGGTTTGCCCCGGTTGTAAACGAAAGATAATTTGGATGTATGTATTACCTGATTTTTGTCCACATTGCAATAGAAAAATAAAGATAAAGGGGAAAGTAGATGTCAAGTAATTGCGTCTTGCCGACAACTCCAACAATGGAAACACCTCCTTTTCAGCTTGAATGGAAAGCCGGTGTTAGAAGTGGACTTGCTTTCATTTCAACAAGTTCTTTTTCGGTAACTCATCAAGCCGGTGTGACCGATGAAATGTATACTGCTGGTAGACCTATAAGATACCGGCAAACAGGAGCATGGCGTTATGGAATCATCACCTCATATGCCGCCGGAACCGTTGTTATTAGTGGGGCTTCTCTTGTTGATCTACCAGGATTGACAGAACTGCAATATGGACCTACCCAAAAAGTTTTACAAATCAACTTTGCGGTAGGCGGTAACTTTGCTGCGGTAGCTACAAACCAGATCATTGAGGACTATTTGAACACTTACTTCCGGTGGGGGATGGCTACTTCATATTGTGTTCGGATAAGCACAAGGGTTACACAGATTGATACCGGTGGTCTTCAACCGAATGTCAATTTTAGGATTGCTGGTAGTAATGTCGGTTCGGCAAATGCCGGTGCTGGCCTGGATGTAGCTTTGACTTGGGTAGATACAGTTGTGGATTTAACAGTAGCAAATATGGAAGTGAGCTTTGATGATGCTATCGAGATTACTACCGATGCTTCTGGAGGCAACAATGATGCTTCCGATCTAACATTAGTGGCTACCTTTGTGATGGTATAAAATGACAATTCTTGCTAACATACATAATGTTTCTGATCAAAA
>Ga0180431_10000118_pt1 | contig 101639 bp, 98 predicted proteins | sample SS_ome_11_FD_132459 | JGI IMG/M metagenome (GOLD analysis project Ga0180431, IMG submission 132459) | Hypersaline lake sediment archaeal communities from the Salton Sea, California, USA - SS_1_MS_1 metaG | ecosystem: Environmental > Aquatic > Non-marine Saline and Alkaline > Hypersaline >...
CTTGAAAGGATTCTCGTAAAGCAGAACAGGCATTTTTCAAAAATGGGCTTCTTCGGACCAAAAAAGGGGGAAAGGAGGCATTGAGCAATGGAGCTTGTGGAGCTCTTCCTACTGGGCGCAATACTCTTTACCGCTGACGTTCTCACGATGGTCTTCATAAGGTGGAGAGGGATAAGTTTCTCCAGTCTGGCCGAGTTCTCTTCGGGTCTTTTTACCGCTTTTGTGTTCCTTCAGTTTTTACCGGAACTTTTTTCGGGCTGGGAAGTGCTCGAGGAAACCCTTTTTTCATTCTTGTTTCTCGGATTTGCGGTTTTTTTTATTATTGAAATATGCTATGTGAACAGGAGGAAGGCTGAGGAATCCAGGTCAATCGCGTCCGTTGACGCGCCGGTTTATTATGTTGAGTTCTTCATAGAGGGAATGGCAATTTTCTTTTTTCTCAACTCAAAGCCCTTCCTTTCGGGGCTGGTTCTTCTCAGCCCCTTTATCCTTTCCACGGTCTCAGCATCCCTTGCCCTTACCGACCTCTACAAAAAATTCTACAAGAGTCTCTGGGTTGACATATTCTTTGACGCATACCCTCTGCTCGGCATATTCTATGCTTTTTTGATAAACCCTTTCCTTGAAATGTTTTACGCGGCATTCGCCTTTGTTTCGGGCTTTTTCCTTTATTTGATAATAAAGAGGACTTCCGCAATAAGAACAATCCGGGGTGCAAAAGTGTTTATGGCGGGAATGGCTGTCTGCATTGCAATAATCTATTCGGTGAGAGCCGCTTCGTTCCTCTTCACACTCTGATTCGTGTTTTTAAATTTACCGAATCTACCTCTTACCGCGGAAAACACCCTTTCGCGGGGAGGTGAAAAGATGACTGAGTTGCACCAGGTTTTCAAATGCACAGTATGCGGCAACATTGTTGAAGTGCTGCACGCCGGCGTGGGCGAGCTTGTCTGTTGCGGCAAGCCCATGCAGCTTATGCAGGAAAAAACCCGGGACGAGGGAATGGAAAAGCACGTGCCGGTGGTAGAAAAAACAGAGGGCGGAATAAAGGTGAAGATTGGGTCGATACCGCACCCAATGGAACAGGCGCACTACATTGAATGGATTGAAATTATTGCGGACGGCAGGTCGTACAAAAAATTCCTCAAGCCTGGGGAAAATCCCGAAGCGGAATTCCGGGTTTCGGCGGAGCAGGTCACGGCAAGGGAATACTGCAACGTGCACGGTCTCTGGAAATCGCGGGCATGATTGCAATGGAAGAACTGCTGCAGCGCATTGAAGCGCTGAAAAAAAGCGCTGTCCGCAAGAAAATAGATGGGAGAATGCGCGAGTTCTCCGCGCTCGGAAAAAAGCCCAGTGCAGAGCAATTCGAGGAACTCTGCTTCTGCCTTCTCACCGCCAATTTCAATGCGGAGCGCGCTATCGAGATTCAGGGCAGAATCGGCGGCGGCTTCTGCTCGCTGCCCCGCGGGAAACTCTCCAAGAAACTGCGCGAGCTGGGCTACCGGTATCCGAACAAGCGCTCGGAATACATCTGCGGAGCGCGAAAATTCAGCGGCACTATTGCCGAAAAAATTGCCTCCTTTCCCGATGGCAGAAAGGCAAGGGAGTGGCTGGTGCAGAATGTGCGCGGTCTCGGTTACAAGGAAGCAAGCCATTTTCTCCGCAACATCGGCTTTACCGATGTATCGATAATCGATTTCCACATCATTGACTTGCTCCACAGGGAGGGGGTCTGCGAGAAACCGAAAACGCTCACTCCCGAAAAGTATTTGGGAATTGAGTCCGTGCTCGAAAGGCTGGCGGGAAAGGCGGGACTCAACCTCGCGGAGCTGGACCTTTACCTGTGGTTTCTGGAAACAGGCAAGGTCCTCAAATGATTTTATTTTTCCAGCACGCAGCCGAACATCAGCCGGCAGATGCTGCGTACCCTGAATTTTCCGGTCAGTTCTTTGCAGAGTTTTTCCACTTCCTTTCTTGTGTACGCTTTGCTTACCGCTGCGGGGCAGACGCTGCAGCCCTCCAGTATAATGTGTCCCTGCCGGGTTTCCCCCAGAGAAGTGTGACCGCGGCTCCTGTACATTTCCCTCCTCTGCTTCTCAAACCCTTTTTTGTAAACGGAAAAAACCACGGTTTTGCAGCAGCGGAGCATTTCTTCAAGCCATTTTTTCTCGTCTTCCTGCCATCCGACGATGTTCATGGCGTTGATTCCCAGATCAAAGCAGTTGTCAGTGAACGGCGTTCTGCCCCCTACGAACATTTTAATTATTTTTACTTTCTTTTCCTTCCTGAACCTTTTTTCCGCGAATTCAGCCATTTCTTTTGCGCCTTCAACGGCAATCAGTTTCTCTATTCCCGGACAGTTCTCCAGGCACGTTTCAACAAGTCTGCCGGTTCCGCATCCTATTTCCAGCGTTGTTCTCGGTTTTTTTTCCTCAAGCACTTTCTTAAGGAAATCGCTTTCCGCCATATGGATGTCAAACCAGTGCCTTGCCGGAAAGGGAATCCTGTCCGGGTTTCCCTCCCTGATGGTTTTTTCGGTGGAATAGAGGCAGTTAAAGCAGAGTCCCTTGTTTGGAGCCATGGGGTTTCCCCCCGGAAGCGAACTTTCCAAAATCACTTTATCACCAGCCAAAGTGTATAAAGAAATAAGGGATTAACAGATTAATATGTTTTTCAATAGATTTTTGTCGCAAATGGTTAATTTTATATATAAGTTTAACCATATTTTACATTATGGATGAGGTTGACAGGAGGCTTTTGTACGAGCTCGACCTCGGGAGCAGGCAGCCGCTCTCAAAAATAGCGAGAAAGTTGCGCTTGTCGGAGCGCATTGTTTCCTACCGGCTGAACAAGCTCGTCGAGGAAAAAGTGATTGAAAAATTCATTACGATAATGAACACCTCGAGGCTGGGATTCACTGACTACAAGCTTTACATAAGACTCGCGAACGTTTCCTCAGAAAAGGAGGGGGAAATTCTCGGCTTTTTGATTGCTCACCCCTATATCCAGTGGGTGGCTTTCTGCCAGGGTAATTACGACCTCATACTCGCGGTTTACGCGAGGAACATTGTCCACTTCCACAGCATTCTTTCAGGAATACAGGAGGAGATAGGGAGCCACATGGCGCAGAAAGACCTTTCAATTATCTCCGGCTTCTACAATTTCAGGCGCTCTTACCTTATTGGTGGAAAAAGGAAAGCCGGGGAATTCACCTATTACGGCGAGGAGCCCCGGCGTGTTGAACTCGATGAGGCGGACATCAAAATTCTCACCGCGGTTTCCCAGAACGCGAGGATTCCCACGATTGAAATTGCCCGCGAGACAGGGCTTTCACCAGAAGTGGCGAAATACAGGCTGAAAAAACTGCTCAAGGAGAACGTTATACAGGGCTTCAGGCCGAGGATTGACACGAACGAGCTCGGCGTGCAGTACTACAAGATTCTGCTCTCGCTGAACAACCGCACCGAGGAAGTGGAAAGGAAGATTGTTTCCTGCCTTGAAACCTTCCCAAACGTTGTTTACGCGACAAAATGCGTTGCTCCCTGGGATTTGGAGTTTGAGTGCGAGGTGGAATCCACGGCAAAACTACAGGAAATCCTTGCCGGAGTGAGGGACAGTTTTCCAGGCAACATAAAGGACTACCGCACCGTGCTCATACTGAAGGAAATGAAATTCGATTACCTGCCAATGGGGGAAAAATACGATTACCTGAAAGCCATGGCTAATGGAAAACATTAAGTACCAGTTTAGTGTAATGTTTGCGGGAGAGACAAAATGACAGACGTGAAGGGCGCAGAGTACAAAATCTTCGAAGACCTTTCTTTTGAATCCAAAATAGCGGAAACGAAGAAGGGCAGGATTGAATATTTCCTGACAGAAGAAGAGAACAAAGAAAAACCGGTCGTCATGTGCTCTCACGGCGGCATAGGGGGAGTGGACCAGTCGCGGCTGATGCTCGACTGGGTGGAAAAAGACAGGTACAGGCTGCTTTGCTTGTCAAGACCGGGCTATCTTTTAACGCCTCTCGGAAGCGGTAAAAGCATTGAAGAGCAGGCAGACTTGTTCGCGTGCCTTCTCGACCATTTGGACATAAAAAAAGCGTGCGTGCTGTCAGGTTCAGCCGGGGGTCCGCCGGCATACGCCTTTGCAATAAGGCATCCTGAGAGGCAGTGGGGGCTTGTTGCAGTTGACAGCGTTAGCGGGTTTTACGATATGCCGGAAACCGTGGGACCGATTGCAGCAATGTTTTTCACAAGCCATTTCGGGCAAAAACTCTTAAAGGCAATTGGCGATAACAAGCCGGAATGGGTTGCAAGTGAACTCTTTAAGTCAGAGGCGTATTTCACAAGGGACCAGTTAAGGGAGCACATGGATTACGTGCTGAAAAACAAGGAGCCCGGAAGATTCCTTAAAGCATTTGTAAACACGATGAATCCCTACCGCCCAAGAAAGCCGGGCACTGACAACGATATGAAGCTTTACAGGCAATTAACGCACTTGGAAGTGGAAAAAATCAAAATTCCCGCGCTCATTGTTCACGGAACACATGATGCCGATGTAAAATTCTATGACGGCGTTTATGCCTATGAAAACATCAAAGGAGCGAAAAGATATTGGATTGAAGAGGGCTCGCACCTTTGCTTCTGGCTCAGCAAGGATGCAAAAAACGCACAAAAATTTGCAATGGATTTTTTGGACAGCCTGCAAAAAAACGGCTCCGCATGACATTGTGCACCGGCTTGCACCCTAAAAATTTTTGCCTGAGACATCGCCAATCAATCACTCCAAGCCAAAAAGACATTACTGCCAGGAACAGGAAGTTTTTTAAGGAATTAAACACAAGGAACTCTTATGCAGGGCTGTCGGGCTTTAACTATTCTAACATTGCTCTTTGCTGTAGGGTTCTATATGGTGCCCGAAGCGCTGGCTGTACCAACGGAAGACGAACCCGAGCGCTGTCCGCAGGTCGTGATGTTGAAGAGCAGCAAGGGCTGGCTTTTATTGCATCGCGACTTTGACAGGCTTGTGACAGCGCCTGAAGAGTGCGCCTGGAGCGGGGAAACGGAAGAATATAGTGTCCAGCTGGCAATGAAGGAGTTTTGTTCCAGTGCGGAGGAGGACCCTATCCTTTACACTCCTTGCTGGTGGGTCGACGTGTGGTCAGAAAAGAGCGGGGAAACCGTTGGAGAATACTGGGGGTCGAGGTCAGGCATGCCCTATGGCACGTTTAATATCCGCCAGGCGCCTGACTGGGAATATTACCCAAACCCTTTTCTGGGCTCCGCGGTTCAGGTAGAGCAGAGGAGTGTTGTGCTTGATTTGCTTGTTGAAAAGTACAAGACGGATGTTGAAGAGAAAACTGGCTATGCCGGCGATGGCTTCTATCTGGAGGGCAGAGTCCGGCAGGGGCATTCATTCGACACAGAGCAATACGGTTCCCAGCATGCAGAGCGGTTTGTGAAACCAGGCGTGACAGCGGTCTACAGAATAAAAATTGAGAACGACGGCGACACTGCAGACACGTTTGGGCTGCAGGCAGACGTGCAGTACGGCGTGTACCCGGAGCGCGACCCGCACGAGCCGTGGAAAGTTGACTTTTGGACTGACACGGTTGCCGCCGGCGAAGGCATAATGGATATTTATAACCGGTCGCTGAGCGGGATAACAGAAGAGCAATGGACTCCACAATCGAGCGGGGACATCACCGAGCAGATGCGAGGCGTGGACGGCTACACTACCCGTGAACTGGGACCGGGTGCCGCCCAATACATTATTGTGACCATGACCCCTCCGACCGAGGGTCTGCCCCCCCGCACCAGCCAGTTGGTTGCAATCAAAGCATCCGTATACCAGTGGGACGGCATCCCTGATGATTCGTTGCTCCTGGAAACCACCCTGAGCGAGCTGGTTGTCAACCTTGACAGCGACGAGCCCGACGCTGACCTCAGCGACGGCACAAACGACGTTGACTTGTCAAAAGCCGGCGTGCAGGGAACTCTCCGGGCGGCAATCCAGCAGGCAAACGCCAACCAGGGAAGGGAAACAATAGTATTCGAGTTGCCCGGCTCGGCAGTCATCACTCCTCTCTCGCCTCTTCCCGCTATTACAGACAAGCTTGTAATCGACGCCGGCACGCAGCCTGGTAGCGGGCACGTGGAATTAAACGGGAAACAGGCTGGAGCGAATGCCAGCGGACTAAAGGTCGAGGCGGACTTCGTGGAACTCATGGGTCTGACAATTACGGAATTCGGTGGCAATGCAGGCGTCGAAGCCTCGGGAGCGGTCAAACTGGTTGACTCAAAGGTTAGCGGAAACAGCGGGGCAGGGGTTTATGCCCTCGGGCTTGTGGATTCATGGGGCGATGGTGACAAGGGCGTGGTAATGGAAGGAGAGGTAGAAGTAAGCGACAACGGGAACACGGGAATCGGGACAGAGGGCCCGGTGGACGCAAGCAAGGCAGTTATCCAAGTAATAGGCAACGACGGGCACGGCATATGGGCGAAAGGAGACGTGAAGATTAACCTGGCTGGCTGGGGCAGTGAATTTGCAAACTCACCCCTGTACGGCAAGGTAAGCAGCGTAAGCGGAAACGCCTGGGAAGGCATCCTCGCCGAGAACCCGAACGGTTCGTTCGCGAATGTTCAGGCAGGGTTCCTTGAAGTGAAGGACAACGGTGCAGGCGGTCCGAGCGGTGAGAATTCAGGCATATATGCCGACGGAACGGTCAGGCTGCAGGATTCAAAGGTTTCCGGCAATAACGGACCGGGAATTTATGCCCTCGGGCTGGAGGCCTCGCGGATTGAAGTTACAGACAACGCCAACAAGGGCATCCATGTAGAGGGCGATGCCGAAATCAGTACAGGAAAGGTCTGCAACAACAAGCAAGGAAACATTTCCGTTTCCGGTGAATCCAATCTGACGGATGTCGATTTCTGCCAAGGCGGGGCGGGCGGCGCCCTTGACAGCGGGGAAAGCCCGGCTGGAGAGCTTCCAACAGAGGCGGATATAGGAACAGTGGGAATAATTGCGGCGGGAACCGCCGCTGTTTTGATTGCGGCAGTGTTCTTCATACGCTTTTTCTGGAAACCCGCCCTGTAAAATTCAGGCAGTCTCCAGTTTAATGTACTGCGTGGTTGTCCCGTAAAGCGGGTCGTACAAGAACAGCGTGCTTTCAGTCACAGTGAAAGTGTAATTGAACGTTCCGTACACGCTGCTCAGCGTCAGAGTGCTTCCTTTCACTGCGTATGTTCCGGAAACAAACAGTACGCCGGACATGTAGGACTGGTAGGTGCTGTCGGCATTGAAGTAAACCGTTTCGTCAACCATTGAATTGTACCATGTTCCTGCCACAGGGTTCTGCTGTCCGCTGGATTTGGAAAAGGAAAGGGTTGAACCCTGCGAATCGGTTAGGGAAAGCGTTTCCCCGGAAATATTGTAAGAGTATTCAGTTTCTTTTCCTTCGCTGTTCAAATAAAGTTTTCCGTTTTCTGTTGAAAACGTTCCCGCAATGGTTTTGCCGTTTATTTCCCAGACATAGCTCCTGTTTTCCAGGAATTCAATGCTGCCCGTGGAACTGAACCATTTTCCTGTCAGGGCTGCATCGATTTCCTCTTCCTCTTTCTCTATTCCGTTCCTCCACATTACATACTTTTGCCCTTCGAACATTTCCGTCAGCGTCAGCCTGTTTTCCGTTGCCTCGACCATGAAGACCGCAAAGACCAGCTCATCCGCCTGGATGTAGAAGCTGATTAGCGGCAGACCGTTGTTCCTGAACCAGTAAGTGCATTCGTTCTGGCTTGAAGCCGTTTTTGAAATGCAGGTTCCGTCCTCCCTTATTTCAAAGCTAATCTGTTCCCCAATCCAGTTCCCGGTTACGTTGTGGACGGAAATTCCCGGGTTTTCTTCGGGCTGGCCCGCAACGTTCACTGTCGCAATGTCAGTTACGGTATTCCCCAGCAAATCGGAAACAAATATTCCCACCACGTACTGCCCGTCGGGCAGCAGGAAGATGTCCAATCCCAAGCCGTTTTCGCTTACGGCAATAGAATCCGATTTCATAAGGGAGTATTCCCTTGCCTGCATGTCGTAGTATTCCATGTAAGGCGTGAAAATGTCCCCCTCCCGGACCAGGAATTCTTTTTGTGCTGCCGTGTCCTGCGTTTCAATTATGCGCAGCGCATTAAGCAATGATCCCGTCCTGTAATCGAAAACCAGCACTGCGTCAAATGTTTCTTCTCGCCCTGAGTATTCTCCCTGCACGGCAAAAAAGTAATCCCCCTTTCCGAAGGGCTGTATTGGCGCGATTATTTGCTCTTTTCCGTTTGTGATGTACGTTGCCGTTGGCACCCAGGTGTAGTCAATGCTGTTTTCTCCGTCAACGAATTCGGGCAGTTTTCTGTCTCCCTCGTATTCCCTGTAAACCTGGATTAGGGGATGGGAGCTTAACATGTAAATCGTGTCCCCGTGCACTCTTCCCACGACCCTGAACAGTGAAACGAGGTTGTTTCCTGTTGCGGTGCCCTTGATGTTTACGGGGCTGTCAATGTTAGTCGTGGTCGGGGAAACGCTGGTTATTTTCATTGCCGGCTGAATCACGTCTGTTTTTTCCGCCCGGATGTATTCTGTTATAAAATCATTCCATCCGGTTTCTTTTGCAAAAGGCGTCTGTGAATAGTTTTCAATATAGAGCGTTTCGTCCTCGGGAAAATAAACCGTTAAGCCGTTGGCGTAGGGGTGCTCGCTTCCGTAATAATCGGAAATAACCGCTTCCCTCACCGCCTCCTTTAATGCCAGCGCGGTTTCTTCTATTTCCTGCGAGGCAATTTTTTGCCTTACTATGTCCGAGAAATCAACCAGGTCGTAAATGTTGAACGTTTTTACCACGGCAAGCCCTTCAGGGGTAGCGAAAGATTCGGAGAAGTAGAGGCTTTCCCCTATTTCCTGCCAGTCCTCTTCCACGTTTTTTTCCAGTGCGTTTGCAAATGCGTCCAGGGACGTTTTCACTCCGCCTATTTTTTCCAGGTCGATTGCGGTCATTGTGGTGAAAGGGTTCGGAATTTTTTCGGAGTAAAAGTTTTCGAACGCTTCAACTGTTTTTATTGCCAGTTCTTTTTCGTCAAATCCGGGCTCTTTGTTCAATTCGGTCAGTATGGCGGAGTAATCCCCACCGAAAAAGGGAACCACGTCTTCGGAGGCAACCATTACCTTTGCGTAAGGTGCAACCGCGTAAGCCACGTCAACCTGCCCCATGAGGCACTGGTCGAATACGAGCAAGTCAAGCTTTTCTTTTTCCAGGCCGGCTTTGCTGAAAGCGTCCCTCAGGGAATCCAGATCAGAATGGCTTTTGCTTGTTTTGTCCTCGGTGTGCATTGTCCAGCCTCCCCCGTGGTCCCATAAAAACAGGGCGTATTTTTCCGCCGGATAATTCTGCATGCCCCATTCAATGAATTCGGCCAGTGTTCCCGCTTCTGCCATGTTCAACTCCCCCAAATCCGCCAGTTCTTCCGAGGCAATTTTTCCCTCCTCTTCGTCCTTTTTAACCAGGAACCTTTTTGTTCCCGTCCAGTCGCCATTGCTCTGGTCGAAGCCCTCTATTCTGTCCCACTGTACCAAGACTTTCACGCTTTCCGTCGAGCCGATTTTTTCCATTTCGTCAACGTCCATCACTGATGCCTGCTCCAGGTCGTTGTCCGCGTCCAGGTAAACCATCAGCGTCCATTCCGATTTAGGAAGGGAAGGCGATTCAAGAGGTGCTGCAGGGCCTCCAGGCGTCGGGGAGATTCCTGCCGGCGTTGGAAGAATGCCGCCAGCCCCATTGTCTTCCTCGGGCTCGGGGCAGCCCGAAAAAAGAAGCAAAACCAGCGCGGCAAGAAAAACCAGTACAATAAGTTTTAATTTCATGCCTAATTATAGTCCAATGTCATATTTATTTTTAACTTTTGGAAACAGATTTCCTCGTTCCGCAAGTTTTAAATAAAAGAAAAACCATTATGTTAGCGGCAGTTCGATGGACAAAAAAAGGAAGCTTTTGGTTATATTCGCGTTTGTTTTCATAATCGCAGTCTTGATTGTCTTTTTTGGGGGAGGACCTTCGGGCGGGTTTGATTCCTTTTTATCGAAAAGCGTTTTTCCTTCCGTGCCCGCTTTTGGTGAGATGGGTTCCTTTAATGCAATGCCCGACCTGAACTCGCTTTTCGTGTGGACAACCAATCCTTTCAGGGAAACTCCAGAGGAAGTATAATGGCGGAAAAAATCTTTAAGCTGGTAGCACTGCCTTTTCTGGCGTTATTTTTATTATTTGCTTTTGCGGTTTCCTTGGGAGGAGTGGAGTATCCTGTGAAAGAACTCGGCAATTGCGCTTCCCAGGCAGAATGCGAAACTTATTGCGACCAACCGGAAAACATAACAGTATGCATTGGTTTTGCGGAAGAAAAAGGGTTTATCGACAGCCGGCAGGCTGAAGAAGAAAAAAGGATTGCAAATTTAATCATTGAAGGAAAAACGCCCGGCGGGTGTGCAAACGAGCAGGAATGCAGGTCTTATTGCGGGGAAAGCGGGCATTTTGATGAATGCATTTCTTTTTTTGAAGAAAACGGACTATTGTCACGGGAGGAAATTGAAACAATAAAAAAATTCGGCAGTTTTGACTTCAAAGGCCCCGGAGGATGCCTGGGGAAGGAAGAATGCGAGGAATACTGCAGAGAGGAAAGTCACTTTAACGAATGCATTCAATTCATGGAAAAATATGATTTGATTTCCCCTGAAGAGATTGAAAATGTGAAAAAGATTGGAAGTTTTACCGGCCCGGGCGGCTGTGTCATGGACGAATGCGATGGCTTTTGTGAAAAGCCCGAAAATGCTGAAGCATGCATTGAGTTCGCGCATGAGCATGGAATGATTTCGGAAGAGGAATACACTATTTTAAAGAAAACGGGCGGAAGAGGTCCCGGCGGCTGCAAGGGAGAAGAAGAATGTGATGCTTATTGCGAAGAGCCAGAGCATGCGCAGGAATGCCTTGATTTTGCCTGCGAGAACGGAATAATGAGCCAGCAGGAATGCGGGCGAATCCGCAACGAACTGGAAAAAGGAAGAGGACCTTTCACTACTGGTCCGGGCGGCTGCAAAAGCGAAGAGGAGTGCGAAGCATATTGTGAGGACCCCGCCCATGCGGAGGAATGCATTGACTTTGCCTGCTCGAATGGATATATGAGCGAAGAAGAATGCGAAGAGGCAAGGGAAGGACTGAGGCAGGCAGCCGAACAGAGAGAGGCTCCCGTTGGTCCCGGGGGATGCACTACAAAAGAAGAATGTGATGCTTACTGCAGCCAGCCCGAACACTACGAGGAATGCCTTGAATACGGCGAAGAGCATGGCTTGAACGGCGGAATGCCAGAGGGCTAGCTGGCTATGAAAGCCCGTACTGCCTGTGCCGGGAAACCCTTTTTATAAACAATTAGGCAAATGGTTACGAGAAAATGGAAAATAACAGCGTGTCTGATTTGGTGGAGAAACTCCGAAGAGGCGATATTACAATCAGAGGAGCAAAAGCGGAGTTGAGGAAAAGAGGGCTGAGCGAACAGGAATCCTTGAAGTGGTGGCTTTTAACCGTTGTGGTCTGGGGCGCGTATCTCCTGTGCTGGCTGCTTCCCGTGCTGCCGGATGACCTTAAGCCCGGTTTTTTGCGTTTTTTAAGCGGAATGCCCGCAATAAGTTTCCCTCCAACAGCAATCTGTTCCTCTGCCGTTTTCCTGGCGTTTGCCACTGCCCTCTTGGTCTGGATGAATGTATTGCACCGCAGGAAGGGCGGACTGAAAGAAACAGGCGAGACGATAATTTTCTACAAGGAGGGCCCTTTCCTCATCATGAGGCATCCCGGCATATTCGGGTTTATTGCATATTTTGCCCTGCTGCCCGTAATACTCAGCGGATATGTTGGATTCACTTTCCTCACGGCAGTGGGAATCCTGGTCGCGGTCGCATTCCATTATTACATGGCGTATGCCGAGGAAAGATACAACTTAAAGAAATGGGGCGATGAATACAGGCAGTACATGAAAGAAGTGCCCAGGTTCAACTTCGTGAAAGGCATCTGGAACCTGAGAAAATAGTTCTTTACTCTTGCGGTTGGCTGCAATCGATTGAAATAAAGCAGCCCTGCTCGTCCACTTCGAGGCTTTTCGGGTCCGACCCTGTTTTAATGCATTTCATTGCTTCCTGTATGAATTCTTCGCCTGGCTCCGGGCAGTGTGAGGGCTGGCTCTCCATGATTACCCTCTTCGCCCACTCCAGTTCGCTGAGGCACTCGTACGAGGTAATGCAGCCGTCCTCGTCCCTTATTTCCTGAACGGTCATTCCCTGTGCAGTGCATGCTTCCCTTTCGTCTTCGCTCATGAAATCGGGTTTCGCGCAGTAAACCGGTTCAAGGCACTGAGGATAGAAAGCAGCGCCGGATGAAACCTTTTCAATCCTGTCCAGTTCAACGTCGTTGCTCTTTTCCATTTGAGGCACGGTTATGGAAACCGTGTAAGGCAGCCCGATTTCATTGTCCAGCGCGGCAAGGCAGTAAATTGTTTCCCCGGAAAAACCTGTTTCGCTTTTCACGTTAACGCTGAATTCCGTGCAGGGAACAGCGTGCTCTTTTGATTCCCCTTTCTTTACTATTGAAAGGCTGCCTATGAGGTCGCCTGTGTTGCTGCCGGCGTAATAGATGTCCTTGAGCAGTACAGGAATATCGGATTCCCACGCATTTGAGGAATTGAAGTTTTCCCCGTTCGCGGCGAAAACCGAATTAAGCTGTGTTATAATGGCGTAATCGGGTCTTTTCGGCTCGGCATCGTCAAAGGCAAGCGCGGATTTTCCTATTCCCCCGGAAGAGGCAAACTCGCCGTTGTCCAAATAAAGCGTGAATTTTGCCCAGTACGCCTTTTCAGGGGACTCTCCCTCGCCGTAGGAATTCAGGACGCCGGCAACCGCATTCCTGCCGGAGCACTTTATTTCCTTTTCGAGGTAGTAAACGACGTACTGGTCAATCTTTTCGTCTTCCTTGTAAAAAGGCATTCTGTAAGAGATTGCGAGAGGAAGTTCAAGCCTCTCTTCAGGAGTAGGCGTTTCCTCGGGCGAAGGACTGGGCTGGGGAGTGGGGCTCTCCGCTTCCGTGGCTCCGGCCGGAGTTTCTGTGCCCCCGTCCTGCGGCTGCGGACAACCGCTCAGCAAAACCATCGCGGCAAGAAAAACCAGTACAATAAGTTTTAATTTCATGCCTAATTATAGTCCAATGTCATATTTATTTTTAACTTTCAGGAATTTCAGGAATATGGCAGCAGGTCTGAGTTTTTTTGGAACTTTAAAAAAATAATGAAGGCACAAAAAGTGCCTTTTTATGCCTACTGTATTTCGAACTGCACGCTGACCGTTGCGCTGAATTCTATGTCTCCGGGAGTTATAGGGGTGGGAGCCATTCCCGCTGCATCCTCTGCTTCCACTGCGTACGACCTCGAATAGTAGGGCACCGAATAGACCGAGCTTTCGCTCGCGCTGTAAACCTGTCCCACGTTCACTCCGAGACCCGAGGCAATGCTCTGCGCTTTTTCGCGTGCGTTTTCTGCGGCTTCCTTCAGTGCAGCTGTCTTAAGATCTGACTGCGTCTGTTTTGTGAGCGCAAAGCTTACGCTGTCGACCCTGTTGGCTCCCGCACTGACCGCTGCATCAACCACGCTGCCTACGCTGTCCAAGTCTCTCACAGTTACCCTGATCGTGTTCGAGGTCTTGTATCCTATTGACTCGGATTTGCGCAGTTCGTCGTTCCATTCCCATTCCTCTCTCAGATTGTAAGAGCTTGTTTCAATGTCGTCCGAAGGGATTCCCAGTGATTCAAGTGCAGCCATTACCTCGTTTGCCAGCACAGCGTTGTCGCTTTGGCTCTTGCTCGCGCTTTTGTCAAGGGTTTCAATGCTTAGGGAAATATACGCAATCTCGGGACCAGCGGTCTTTGTCACGGTTCCCGAAACGGAAATCAAGCGAATGCTGTCTCCCGATTCATCCTCGGCCAGCATGAGAATTCCTTCATCATAGCCTGCCAGAGATGCCTCGCTGACATAACTGGGTGATTTTTCAAGATAGGCGGGCAGTTCCACTAACCCTTCTTGGCCGGAATCCTGCGGTCCTGCCAGGAAAAAAACAAAGCCGGACGCGATGATTATTGCGGCTGCAATGATTGAAACTGGCAGAATCAAACTATTTTTGTCCATTGTTTTTTCACCTCCCAGGAATAAAAGGACGCATATTTCTTAATAACTCTTCGCTTTTGTTAGGGAAAGACCTGTTAAAACCCAGGCATTGCCCGGAATGCATTTAAATAATATACAGCACATATCCATAGGCGATGACGAAGTAAAAGGATTAAAAAGCCTGTTCGACTGGGCAATAGGCAAATAAGGAATATGATTCATTTTGAAGCATAAACGATACATATTTAAATCATTTAAGCCGCTATACTTACGGGTGGTTTTATGAACGTTATTTTGAGAGGCAGAACCAAGGAAATTGTTGAAGGCATGGTTGAGGAAGGCTATGCCAATTCCCAATCGGAGGCAGTTAGGCTGGCTATTGTTGATTTTGGGCAGCACCATTTGAGTGAAGCAGAGCTCGTTAATAGGAAGCTTGACAGAATAGACCGAGACATAAAAGCAGGGAAAAGAAAGCTGCTCAACGCTGGCCAGGCTCTCGGGGAATACTCAAAGCATGTGAAGTGATTGGCATTTACAAAGCAACTTTTGACGAGAAATGGCCGGACTACTTTGCCAAACTTGACAACACAATAAAGGAACGCGTTGCCAAGAAAATAAAGAAAATCCTTGAGTTCCCGCAAAAACGGCACCTCAAAAAAGGCGCAAGATTTTTTGTTGACGAAATCGGCCAGAACAGAATCGTTTACCGAGTGTTTGAAGAAAACAAGGAAGCAAGGTTCTATTTTGTTGGAAACCACAAAGAGTATAAGCGCTGGTACAAGCAATATTTTTAAGGAATAATCCCTATACATTACAATAGGCGATGACGAAGTTAACACCGAATGACGCAAGGATGATTAGTCAATCCAACACCGAGCCCTTATTTTACTGTCAGGCCGCCGTCCACTACAAGGCACTGTCCCGTGATGAAATCCGCTTCTTTCGAGGCAAGAAAGAGCACGGCATTGGCGATGTCAACGGACTCGCCCATGCGCCTCAGCGGAATGATTGCCGCGGTTTTCTCCAGTTCTTCCTCGCCCATGCTTTCGCTTCCCGGAGTCCTGATCGGACCCGGCATTACGGCATTCACCCTGATTTTATGCGGTGCGAGTGCCAGCGCAAGCGCTTTCGTAAAGGAGTTTATGCCGCCCTTGGAGGCACAGTAGTGGACTAGCGAGGAATAGCCCATTATTGCCGCAATGGATGAAATGTTCAGAATATTTCCGCCCCTTCCCTGCCCTGTCATTATTTCGGCTGCCTTCTTCGAGCAGAGAAAGGTTCCCTTCAAGTTTACGTCCAGCACCTTGTCCCACTGCTCCTCGGTCATTTCCGCGAACGGAATAAAGGGAAAAATGCCCGCATTGTTCACCAGCACGTCAACGCCGCCGAATTCCTTTACCGCAGAATCAAACATCGCTTCGACCTCTTCCGCCAGCGAAACATCGCATTTCACCGCAATGGCTTTTCCGCCCAATGCCTTTATTGAGCCGAGCGTTTCACTGCACTCCTCTTCATTCAAATCACTTACAACCACGTTTGCGCCGCGCCTTGCGAAGCATGTAGCAATCTCTTTTCCTATGCCTCTCGCAGAGCCGGTCACAACTACTGTTTTTCCCTCAAATTCCATCATTCCACCTTCCGTGTTTTTCTGGGAAGAAAAATATATGGGAACTAGTATTTATTTTTTTCCAATATAAATTTAGTCATGCTTTTGCCGGAAATCCTTCTTTTAATGGCTGCAGTGGTGGTTTTTGCATACGTTGTTAAAGGCGTTGCCGGCTTTGCCGAGGGCATGACCTCGATGTCCTTAATGCTTCTTTTTATTGACTTCAAGTTCGCGCTTATTGTTGTGTTTGTGATAATGATTATAGCCGACATCTATTTGGCTGCGCGGTTCAGGAAGGACATTAAATGGAAGGCAATAAGGCCAATGGTCGTTCCGTCAATTTTCGGGGTTGTGCTGGGAGCATACTTTCTCAGCATTCTCGCAGGGTCCTTTCTCAAAAGCATTTTCGGGATGTTTGTAATACTTTTTTCTCTTAAAATCCTGCTGGAAAACCATCGGGCGATGGAGAGAAAGGTTAAAAGGGGGTGGAATGTTCTTGTCGGGTTTCTGGGCGGCTTTCTGGACACGGTCTTCAATTCCGGCGGACCGCCTGTGGTGATTTACTTCCAGCGTTTGGGTTTCAAGAAGGGCGCGTTCAGGGCAAGCTGCATTATGGCCTTCCTTGTATTCGATTTCTCAAGACTTTTTGCCTACGCTTCCTCCGGTCTGCTGTTGCCCGAGTCGTTGTTCTCAGGGCTTGTCCTGCTGCCCGCAATGGTTTTTGGCTCGGCGCTGGGAATAAAACTTCATGAGAAAATGGATGAAAGGGCTTTCAGGAAGACTGTTGCGGTGCTATTGCTGATTTTGGGAATAAGGCTCTTGTTTTAGTTTAAGGCGCGGTGTCCCCAGTGCCGGGCTTGCGCGCGTCGTTTTTTCCTCCGCGCATGGCTGCGCCTGCCTTGAAAATAAAAAAATAAAAAGAATCAGAAATTTTTAAAGAATTACAAAAACTAATTGCCAGAATTAGTAATCGTCTCTTTGCCTTTTGAAGTCCCTGCGGGGCTTTCTGTGCTTCATATAGCAGTCCCTGCAGTAGACGGGTCTTTCACCGTCCGGCTCAAACGGCACTTCGGTTTCCTGGCCGCATTCGCTGCACGTTACTTTGTACAGCTTTCTGCCGAACTTATCCGTACTTTCTTCAGACATTTTATTTATTCACCTGTTTTTTATTTACTCTCCTGCCGCAAGGGGCAGGTTTACATAAACTCTAAGGGGATGTATTTAAAAAAGGAATCCAACCGCCAAAAAACCCCAAAAGCGCGAAAAAGCCCTTTTCCGGGGTTCTTTTTTAATGCTTTTCGCTTTTACTTTATCGGAGAATCCGGGGCGGTTTTTTTGCGGTTTGAGGCATCCAAGCGCTCGTCGGGAATGCGTTACGCTATACGTGACATTGTCCTGGAGGCAAGAAAACTGGAGAAAGAGGGCAAAAAAATATACTGGCTCAACATTGGCGACCCGCTAAAATTCGATTTCAGAACGCCCGAACACATGTGGGAAGCGGTTGACGCGCACCGCGAAGAATCCGAGTCATATGCGCCCGCGGACGGCATTCCCGAGGCAAGGGAAGCAATCGCAGCGGACTACAAAAGGAAAGGCGTTGACGTTTCGCCGGACAGCGTAATGCTCGGAAACGGCCTCTCCGAGCTCGTGTGGTTTGCTCTCGGCGTGGTTGCAAACCCCGGCGAGAACATTCTGCTGCCTGTTCCCACCTACCCCCTTTACAGGTCGGCGTGCAATTACCTCGGCGTGGAAAGGAACAATTATTACCTGGACGAGGAGAACGGATGGCAGCCCGACATTGAAAACATTCGCTCGCGCATAAACGAAAAAACGAAAGCAATCGTTGTAATAAACCCCAACAATCCGACAGGCGCCAATTATTCAAAGAAAACACTGAAAGAGATTGCAGACCTTGCCGCGGAGCACAACCTCGTCGCAATAGTGGACGAAATATACGACCTGCAGGTTTTCAAGGGAGAAAAGCACGTTCCCTTTGCTTCGATTGCAAGCGATGTTCCCGTTATATCAATGAACGGTCTGAGCAAGAATTTTTTCGCCACCGGCTTCCGCGTTGGATGGATTGCCGCGAATTCCTTTCTGGCAGAAAACTCGGATATAATGGACGCAGTGTTCAAAATGGGTCGCGCGCGGCTGTGCGCCGTGCACCCTTTCCAGTTCTGCGTCAAGGCAGCACTTGAAGGACCCATGGATTTCCTCGGCGAATACGTGGGAAAAATAGAAAAAAGGCAGAGGTTTTCGGCAAAAAGACTGAACGAAATTCCGGGAATTTCGTGCGTTGAGCCGACCGCAACGTTTTACGCTTTTCCGAGGATTGAACTGGACATTGAATCGGACGAATCGTTCGTGTACAATCTGCTGAAAGAAGAAGGAGTCTGCGTTGTTTTCGGCTCCGGCTTCGGTCAAAAAAAGGGCACGTACCACTTCCGCATAGTCGCGTTGCCCAGCGTTGAAATATTGGGCGAGGCGTTCAGCTGCCTGGAGTCATTCGTAAAAAGGAACTATTCCTGAATTGTGCACGGCTGGGCGCGGCTGTTTTTTTATTCTTTTTCTCCCTTTCTTCTTCCGCATGAACGGAAAAATAAAAATAGTGGAGTGCGTTCCGAACTTCAGCGAAGGGCGCAATGAAAAAACAATCAACGCAATCTCCTCCGCCGTGGAGGGCACGTCCGGGGCAAAACTTTTGGACGTCCACTCCGACAAAGACTACAACAGGAGCGTTCTCACTTTTGCCGGAGAGCCCCGCGCTGTTCTCGGTGCTGCATTCAATTCCGTGAAAAAGGCATCGGAGCTCATTGACATGCGTTCGCACAGCGGCGAACACCCGTGCGTTGGCGCGATTGACGTGGTGCCCTTTGTTCCCGTGCGCGGAACGACAATGGAGGAATGTGTTTCGCTTGCAAGGGAATTGGGGGAGAAGGTTGCCTCAGTGCTGGGAATTCCGGTTTACCTTTACGCGCGCGCGGCGGAAAAACCGGAGAGAAAGGAACTCGCGGAAATAAGGAAGGGCGGTTACGAGGCGCTGGCGGAAAAAATCCGCGAGGAAAAATGGAGGCCGGATTTTGGGAGCGCGGAATTCAGCCCGAAGAGCGGGGCTTGCATCGTGGGAGCGCGCGATTTCCTTATAGCATTCAATGTCGATTTGGATACCGGTGATGCTGCGAAGGCAGGGGAGATCGCCTCTGCAGTGCGGGAATTTCCGAGAGGACTTGGCGGAGTGAGAGCCATAGGCGTTTTTTTAAAGGAACGCGGGATTGCGCAGGTTTCCACGAACCTGCTCGATTTTGAAAGAACGGGAATGCACCAAGCGTTTGAAGCAGTGAAAAGCAAGGCAGGCGAACTGGGCTGCAATGCTGTTGCGGGGGAAGTAATAGGCATGGTTCCCAGAAAAGCGCTGCTTGACGCAGGCAGGTTTTATTCTCACGCCTCAAAGGAAAGGGAACTCATAGAAGCGGCAATCCGCGGTCTCAAACTTAGGGATTTTTCCGCGGAAAAGAGAATAATAGAGAACAGGGTTTAAGCCGGAATGCTACTTCTCGAGGGGCGAACCGTAAATCCTGTCGCCTGCATCGCCAAGCCCGGGCACGATGTATCCGTGAGAGTTAAGCCCCAGCGAGAGAAAACCGCTTTTGTAAACCTTGTCGTCTAGGGCGCACACGTACACTTTTGTGCCGCGGGGATATGTTTTTGTTAATTCCATTATTCCTGCAGGGACTGCGACAACCGAGAGAATTGTCCAGTCCTTCGGCTTGCCGTATTCCAGCAGGGCGTCGTGAACCGCGCACATCGTGTGGCCTGTTGCAAGCATGGGGTCGATTACAATTACGCGCTTTCCCTCCAGCCTTGGAACCTTCGCGTATTCCACTTCAACGCTCAAGTCCAGTTCGCGCCAGCAGGAAATTATTCCCGCTTCTGCCTCCTTAATCATTGAAATGAATCCCTCTGCGATGGGCAACCCTGCCCTGAGGACGGGAACCACAACATACTTGTCCTTTATTTTCCTTCCCTGCATTTTCGCAAGCGGGGTTTCAATTGAAACGCGTTCCATTTTTGCGTTCTTCAAAAGCTCGTATGTTAAGAGTTCGCCCATTCGTATGAGCCCTTTTTTGAAATAAAAATTGTGGGTTTTTCTGTCCCTGAGCCGCGTGAGCTCGTCGAGAACAAGGGGATTGTTTATTATTTTTACGTCGAGCCCTTTCTTTTTCATCTGTGCGAGGAACTTTTTCCTGCTGTACTTCTTCCATTTTTTCCACTGCGATTCCATCGGATAAATGGAAAAAGGAAGAATTTAAAAAAGGAACGGGATTTTTTTTGATTGAGCGGAATGAGGATTGCGTGGAACAACTGCTTTTCGCTGGGAAATGCTGACATAGTCTTGTTCGGCGTGCCCGATTCATCGGCGTCAATGTACAAGGGTTCGGCGCAGGCGCCCAGCGAGATAAGAAATGCCTCCCTCAGATGGGAAACGGGCTGCTATTCAAGCGGGAAAAAATTCGTTCTACTGCCGCAGTCCGCTCCCATGCGGAGAAAGTTGTTTGACGCGGGCAACATTTTTAAGGAGGACGTCGAAGAATTCACCCAGCGCCTTATGCGCCTCAAAAAAGTGCCCGGAATGCTCGGCGGAGACCATTCCCTCACCGTGCTCGCTTTATCAGGCATTGCGAAAGGCAGGAAAGGGAAGAGACCAGGCATTGCAATGCTTGACGCGCACCTGGATTTTGTTTCTTCGGAGCGCAATTTTTACGGCTCCGTGCTGACAGAACTGCGTGCAAAAAAGCTGGTGAACTTCAAAAAAAGCGTTGTCATCGGCGCAAGGGCATTCACCGGGGAAGAAATGCAGAATGCAAAAAAAGCCGGGCTCAAGGTTTTCACCCCCAATGATTTGGAGGAAAAGGGCGCAAAAAAAGTGCTCAGAGCGGCAAAAAAGCGCCTTGGGCGCAGCGCGTACCTCAGCATTGACATTGATTGCGTTGATCCGGCTTTCGCGCCCGGCGTAAGCGACCCCATTCCCGGCGGGTTAAGCACTTCGGCACTGTTCTATCTCGCCCGCGGTCTCTCGCGCGGAATGCTGGCATTCGATTTGGTCGAGGTAAACCCCTTGGAGGATTTCAGGGAGCATACCGCGCATCTGGCGGCAAAACTTGTTGCGGAGATAGTTGCCTGACCCAAAAGCCAAAGAAAACGTTTAAATTGGTTTTCCGCTTCTCTTTTTAGAATCCCGAAGTGGTGAACGCAAATGGCTGAGGCAGCAGAAAAGGAGAGATTCGGAAAAAGACCGGATTTCCGCAGAATGGAGGAAAAAACAGCGAAATTCTGGGAGGATGAATCCCTGTACAGGTTTGCGCCGAATTCAAACAAGCCCGTCTATTCCATTGACACGCCTCCGCCGACAATCAGCGGAAACCTGCACATAGGGCACGCTTTCTCCTATTCGCAGACGGAGTTCATTGCACGCTATAAGAGAATGGTCGGCTTCAATGTGTTCTACCCGTTCGGATACGACAACAACGGCCTGCCCACGGAAATGCTCACAGAGGAAAAACTCGGCATAAAGGCAAGGGATTTGCCGAGGCACGAGTTCGTGAAAAAATGCCTTGAGACATCGAAAGAAGTCGAAGCGCAGTACGAGCAGGTATTCAAGCGCATGGGGCTCTCATGCGACTGGACGCAGACATACAGGACAATAGAGCCGAGAGTGCAGCGCCTTTCACAGTTTTCCTTTCTCAACCTTCACAAAAAGGGGAGGGTGTACAGAAAGCTTGCCCCGACGATATGGTGCCCCAAGTGCGGAACAGCGATCTCGCAGACCGAGCTGGAGGACAGGGAAAAGCAGGCAGCATTCAACTATGTCTTGTTCGAGCTCGGGGACGGCAAAAAAATAGAGATAGCGACAACGCGCCCCGAACTGCTCTCGTCCTGCCTTGCGGTTTTCGTGCACCCCGGAGACAAAAAGCATTCCGCGCTTATCGGAAAAAAGGCAAAAGTGCCGCTGTTCGGAATGCGGGTGCCGATTCTCGCGGACGAACGCGTTGACCCCGAAAAGGGAACAGGAATAGTGATGTTCTGCACTTTTGGAGACCTGACGGACGTGGAATGGTTTAATGCCCGCGATTTCAAGGCAATAATTTCAGTCGATGAAAACGGAAAAATGACCGAAGCGGCGGGAAAATACAGCGGTCTCGGCATTGAGGAGGCAAGGGAAAAAATAACCGCGGATTTGAAAGAGGCAGGACTGCTTTCGAGGCAGGAGCCCTTGATTCACACTCTCAACGTGCACGAGCGCTGCGGTACTCCCATCGAATTTCTGCTCACCGAACAATGGTTCATCAAATACCTGGACTTGAAAAAGGAATACCTGAAGGCGGGCAAAGAAATGAAATGGTATCCGGAACACATGCGCGTGCGATACGACAACTGGGTCAATGGATTGCAGTGGGACTGGTGCATTTCAAGGCAGCGCTATTTCGGCATTCCATTCCCCGTATGGTGCTGCAGAAAATGCGGCAGGGAAATTCTCGCGGAAGAAGGGCAGCTTCCGGTTGACCCCTTAAAAGACAAGCCGAGGGGAAAATGCGAATGCGGTTGCTCGGAGTTTAGACCGGAAAAAGACGTGCTGGACACCTGGGCAACGAGTTCGCTGACACCTCTTATCAACGCCGGCTGGAGCGAGAAAGGAAGGGAGAAAAGGTTCAAGCAGTTGTATCCAATGACCTTGAGGGCGAACGCGCACGACATAATCACTTTCTGGGACTTCCATACAGTGGCAATGGATTTGTTTCACACCGACATGGTTCCATTCCGCGAAATAATGATTTCGGGTCACGGTCTTGACAGGAACGGCAAAAAAATGAGCAAGTCCCGCGGGAACGTGGTTAAGCCCCTGGAAGTAATGGACAAGTATTCCGCTGATGCTCTGAGGTGGTGGGCTGCGGGCGTGAAGCTCGGCGAGGACTTGAATTACCGCGAAGAGGACATTCGCGCGGGAATCCGCATGTGCACAAAGCTCTGGAACGTCGCGCGCTTCCTTTCAATGCATCTCTCCGGAAAGCCAAAAAAACCAAAAAAGCACAATATCCTGGACAGATGGATTTTGGCAGAACTGAATGCGGTGGTAGAGAAAAGCACCGAGGCATTCGATTCATACGAGTACAGCAAGGCGAAATCCGCCGCAGAAGGATTTTTCTGGAATTCCTTCTGCGACAATTACATGGAAATGGTAAAATACAGGCTGTACGGCAACGAGGAAAAGCAGGCGGCATTGTGGACCCTCTATACGGCATTCCTTTCGCAGTTGAAGCTCTTCGCGCCCGTTATACCTTTCATTACCGAGGAAATATACCAGAAGCTCTTCCGTGCCTTCGAAGGCAAAAAAAGCATTCACCTTGAAGAATGGCCGGCGTTCAGCAAAAAACCGGAAAGCGGGCAGGCACTGGAAGCAGGGCGCGCAGCAGTTGCGGCAATTTCCGAGCTGAGAAAATGGAAAAAGGAAAAAAACCTTCCCCTGGGCGCGGAGGTCGGCGGCATTCTATTGGAGCACCCCGAAGCGGAAAAAATGACTCTGGTGCGCAGGGAGATAGCCAAGACAATGCGCGCAAAGGAATTAAAGCTCAAAAAAGCAGAGTCCGCGAAAGTAACGGAGATGTGAGAATGGCGGTAAGCCTCAATTTTTCAAAAGAGGACAAGCCGGGCATTAAATCCGCGCTCGGGGAATTCAGGGCAATTGCCACAAAAACCGATTTCGAGGAGGAGCGCTGGTTGGTGAACGGCTGCACTGTCACGTTGTACAGCACAGGAAAGCTTGTGATACAGGGAAAGGGCGAGGAATCAATAAAGCATTTCATAATGGACAGGCTCGGATTGAAGGAAGAGTTGCTGCTGGGAATAGACGAGGCGGGGCGCGGGGAAAGCACAGGGTCGATGACTGTTTCTTTGGTGCTGGGAGACAAAAACAGGTTGCGAGAGCTTAGGGACAGCAAAAAAGTAAGCGACCTTGACAAAAAGGAGAGCATTGTTACGAAGAATGCTCTTGCCACCGCGACATTTTCCTTTTCCTCGCGCTACATTGATTTTGTCAGGAAAAAGGGCGTTACGCTTAATGAACTGCAGCGCCGCGTCATCGAGCACGCCCCAAGGGTTTTCCTCTTCGAAGGCGAAAAGCTAAAACTGAAGGTGGACGGCAGGCGCCTGCGGGGAGCGCCGAAAGAAGTCGAATTCGTTGTAAAAGGCGACGACCTCGACCCGGTAATCGGCGCGGCAAGCGTGCTCGCAAAAGTCGCGAGAGAAAAAAGCGGCGACAAAGGCAAGCGCGAGACATGGAATTCCAGTCCCAAAAAGGTAAAGTAATTAACGGCGGAATTTAACCGCTGAATCAGTTTTCCTTGTTTGCGTGGAAAACGAGGTTGTGAATTTTTCTCTCCGTGTGCTCGTCCAGTTTTTCCTGCTCTTTTTTTCCTTCCCGCGGCAGCTTCTGCTTCAATGCCTCGATTTCTATTACCGCCTGCCTTCTGAACTCGTCCAAGCGGTTGATTTTTTCTATCACGCCCAGTTCGGATATTTTCTTCCTTGCGCCTTCCTCGAGCAGCGAGTCAATCCCTTTCACCCTGCGGGAAACGAATTCCAGCCTCCTCTCCATTCCCTCCTGTTTCGCGCTCAGCAACGCAATTCGCTCCCTGACAACAGCCAGTTCTGATTTTTCCGCGAATTCCTCCTCTTGGACTGTGAGCGTTCCCCGCGGGCCGGGATTCTTCAGCACTTCGCCCCGCTCCTTGCTGTCCGCGAGCCCTTCGTCAAAAGCGCTTGTAATCATTCCGCCGGTTCCCGAGGAATATTCAGCGCCTTTCCTTTTGGGTCTGAGGAAAAGGTAAATGTTTCCGATTACGAGCAGTGCAATTATTGTTTCAAGGTACATTCTTTCCTACACCTGAAGGCATTTGTCCAAATATTGGAAAAAAACACTTTTTTAACCCTTTTGTTGGACTCCTAAGAGGGAAAAGGCGTTTTCTGTTGTAATCGAAGCGACCTCTTCCGGCGGAACGCCCTTCAATTCGGCGATTTTTTTTGCAACTCTCGGAATCCACGCCGGCTCGGAGGTCCTGCCCGAAAAGCGCACTGGTGCGTCAGTTTCAAGCACAAGGAATTCCAATGGCACGGCTGCGGCAAACTTTTGCACTGCCGCGTTTTCCAGAACGCTCGGTCCGATTGAATAAAACCATTTTCTGCCGATGACCTCTGAAAGCGTTTTTTCGCCGCACAAAAACCAGTGCAGCAGGACCTTTTCCGCGCTTTGCTCCCTGAGAATTTCAATGCATTCCCTCCGCGCCATGCGGGAGTGCACTATTACGGGCTTGCCGTATTCCGAGGCGAGGGAAATGTGCCTGAGGAAAAGCCCTCTCTGGATTTCCTTTTCCGCCGCCGAGGAAGCGTGCTTGAAGTCCAGCCCTGTCTCGCCCACCGCTGCAATTTTGTTGGCATTCGCCTTAAGAAAAGATAACGCTCTTTCAATCTCCTCCCTGCCCATGGAGAGCGCATTGCTCGGATGAACGCCGAGCGCGGCTTCGACTTCCGGAAAGCGTGAGGCGAGGGCAAGGTTTTTCTCCATTGTTTCCAGGTCAACGGAGTTTGAAACAATAAGCGAAATTCCCGCTGAACGCGCCCTTTCAATGACTTCCCCCGGGCTCTCGAACGAGTCGAGGTGGCAGTGCGCGTCCGCAAACATGCATTTAACTTGCCTGGAAAACATTAAAAACATTAATAATTTTTTTGCAGTCCAATTCCTCCATGAAGAGAGTTGGTTTTGCCTTTGCGGCGGTTCTGCTGGTTGTTGGCGAAGTTTTTCTTTCCGGCTGCCTTGAAGGCATTGAAGGGCGGGACGAAACAAAGAGCGTTTTCATTCTTGTTGCCGACGGCGTGGGCGCGAGATACCTGGATTTTTTCGAAACCGCGGAGCCGAAAGCGCTTGACGGAACGGAACTGGAAAAGGCAAGCGTTCCCGTTCTCAATTCCCTGAAGGAAAAATCCCTTTACTCCATACTTGAAGTGCGGTTTCCGGAAACAACTTCCTCGCATTCGGTTTTTTACATTGCGGGCGACTGCGGCAGGGAATGGGAGAACACCAAGTCCTGCGTCGACAACGCCGGCATTACTTCTCTGTGCGATGTTGCGAGGCTGGAGGGACACCTCTGCGTTATGGCTTCCGAGGGCGGCGACTTCAGGGAAGCTCGCTCAGAGTTTGATGTTGCCTTTTTCGACGCGGGAAAATGGGATTTCCGCGTGGAAAGGAATTCCGATACCCCGGAAGCCGTTGCAGTGGAGGAATTCTTCAGGGGAAAGGCAGGGGAAGCGCGGGACAGGGAAGGCACGCTCGAGGAATACTCAGCATTCATCCTCAAAGCGGATGCCGGATTCCTGGAATTCATGGAGGCAAGGTTCCCGGAAAAAAAATTCGTGCTCTTCTCCAACGCCAAGGGCGTTGACCTGTGCGGCCACCAGCGCGATGCCGCGGGATACGCTGAATGCATTGAAAGAATTGATTATGACCTGAATGCCGTGCTGGCATTCCTTTCCCCCGACACGGTGTTCGCCCTCACGGCAGACCACGGAATGGCGTTTGAATGCAGTGAATGCAGGGGCGCGCACGCGGGCGTTCCCTTCAATTCCGCTGCGGAATCCCTCGAGATTCCCTTAATAGTGCTCAACACGCGCGATGGAAAACTTGAAAGCACGGATTCTTCAATGCTCGTGCCTGTTGTTTTCTCCGCCGCGGGAATTCCGGACGCCTGCGAAAAAATGCGCTACTGCGAAGCGGGCTGAAAAAAAAGGAAATTGCACAATTTCCTGGACAGCCAGCCCGCGCCTTGGGCTCCGAACCAGGCAATAATCATTTTTAACCTTTTTTTGTTTCCATTTGCCTTATGCCAGCCAACGTTTCAACCGCTTTCGCGAAAGCTCAGAAGAAGTACCACGAAGCGCGCACCCTCGACGAGAAGTTCGCGGCGCTCAGGGAAATGCAGCGTTCTGCGCCCTCGCACAAGGGCGGAGAAAACCTGCGCGCGGAGATAAGCAGGAAAATGAAATCCCTGCGGGAAAAAATGGAGAAGCGCGAGGAGCAGCGCAAGAAGACCGCAGCGAAAGGTGTGAGCGTCAAGAAGGAGGGCATCGGCCAGATTGTCCTGGTTGGAATGCCCAACACTGGCAAGAGCACTCTGCTCCGCGCTCTCACCAATGCGGATGTTGAAATCGCGGACTATCCTTTCACCACAAAAAAGCCCGAAGTGGGAATGATTGATTTCGAGAACGCAAGAATTCAGCTCGTGGAAATACCGCCCCTGATAAAGGGCAGCGCTTCCGGGAAAGCCTCCGGCATCGAACTCCTGAGCATTGTGCGCACGGCTGACGCGGTTGCGCTTGTTCTCGATTCAATGCATCCCCTGCAGCAGTTTTCCCTGCTGGAAAAGGAGCTCGGCGAAGTTAAAATAGTCATAGGAAGGGAGAAGCCCAAAATAAGGATTGGACCGACGAAATTCAAGGGCATTTTCATTACTGGGAAGAAATTTTTCAAGGGCAGCAGGGAAGACCTGGAGAATTTTCTCAAATTGCGCGGGATTTTCAATGCAAGCGTTGTATTGCGCGAAACAGCAGACGAGAAGAAACTGGAGGAAGTCCTTGACAGGAGCATTGTTTACAAGCCCGCTCTCGCTCTTGTTGTCGACAGAACAGGCAAGGGCTTCAACGAGGAGGAAATCAGCGGGCTTTCGGAAAGAACGGAAGTGTTCAGGGTGCAGGGCATTGGCCCTGAGGAAGTGCAGCGCTTGAAGGAATCCTTCTTCCTTTTGCTGGGAAAAATACTCGTTTTCACCAAGAAGCCCGGCTCGGAGAAAGCGGAAAAACCCCTCGCCCTCGAGGAGGGTGCAACTGTAGCGGATGTTGCAAAAGTGCTCCACAAGGACATTGCGCATTCCTTTAAGTATGCGAGGGTGTGGGGTTCCACGCGCTTTCAGGGGCAAAAGGTTTCAAGGGATTACGTGCTGAAAAACCACGATGTCGTGGAAGTTTATTCCTGAGCCTGCGTTTTCTCTTTTTCCGCTTTCCATTTTTCCCTTCTGGTTCCCTCGCCAGAGGAGCGCCCTCTTCTCGAAACCAGCGCTATTATCACCAGAAGCAGCACCACGAGCACGATGAGGTAGAGAATCATTGTCTTGTCCTGTACGGAGAAGGAAATGTCCTTTTCAACCGTGTGCACGCCTTTTTCGTCCTCGAACTGCACTCTTACGATTATTGTTCCCTCGCCTTCAAGTTCCCCTGAGATGGTGAACGGGAATTTTTTGTTCTCGACTCTTTCCCCGGGCTGCGTTCCTGCTTCCGGGTCAAGCTTGTTTATTGAGAAGGACTGCTGACTGCATTTCACTTCTTGTGGCAGTATAAGTTCCCCGGTGATGTTCGCAATGGGGGTTTTCCCCTTGTTCTGCAGCGTGAGCAGCACGGAATTCTCTTCGTCCGACCTCATTGACGGCTTTTCCAGCGAAACCTCGACCAAAAGAGGGCTTGCCGTAACGTTCAGGTGCGTGCCGGTATAATTCGTATAGGTTTCCGTTCCGTAATAAACGGTGAGCTTTTTTTCCTCTTCTCCTGTTCCTGCTTCAGCTGGCTTGACAAAGAAGGAAATTTCCTTTCTTCCGCCGGCTTCGAGGTTTTCGAGGCTCCAGGATTTTGACTGCGCTTTCTGGCTGTCTTCCAGTATAAAAACGCCCTCTTCCGCGAAACAGGAAATGCTGAATTTTGCTATTGTTTCCATTCCGAGGTTGGTGGCGATTATTTTGAACTGGGCTTTTTCTTGGGGGTAAAGGGTGAGCACTTCCCCTTCAACAGGAAAAATTTCAACGCTCACGTATCCAAAGACAGCGGGAATCAAAACAAGGAATGCCGCAAAGAATGCAGCGACTTTAATCAAAAGGAAACCTCCTCTTTCTCCTCGGCACGCACAACTGAGGCGAGCTTTTTCCTGTTTTTTAGTATATAAATAATGATTAAAGAAATGATTATTAATACACCGCCCGCTATGGCGATATCCCAGCGGTATTCTATGGTGCCGTTGACCGGCTCAAAGCCCTGCTCGAAAACATCGATTATGTTCGCTTTTGCCTTCAGCCCGAAGCTTTTCGCCTTGTCGTAATCCCCCTTGCCGAAATAGCCCTCTGCTTTCTTCCAGTTTGTTTCAAGCAGTTCTATTCCCTGCCGGTCTTTCCAGTAGGGCTTGTTTTCCGTGCTGAGCATTGCTTCCGCTGCTGTTTTAACGCTTGCGTATTGGTTGTCCGTTTTACCGTAGAGGTCGAGGTCCTCGGCGAAAATTACCCCGAATGCCTCTCCCCTCGCAATCCTGCGGTTGAATGCCTTCACGAGTTCCAGCGATTCCGTCAGCGAGTTCTCATACGCGTTGTTCACGCCTTCCTCCAGCGCCGAAACTCCCGTCGCCCAGTTCCCTATCTTCTGGAAATCGTTGGGCATTTGCGAAAGCCCTATGAGCGATTTTTTGCTTTCCGCGTCGAGTTCGGTGTCCGAGGAAATAATTCTCTGCAGTGCCTTCAGTTCCGCGTTGTACTCCACTGCGGCAGCGTCAAGGTCTTTGAGGTCGGAAAACACTTCGAGCAGGCTGTTCTTCAGGTCCTTTTCCAGACCGGTTTCCGCGCTCTTGAGAAGCATTGTTTCAAGCGTGTTGGTCTGGCTCATTTTTCCGCCGAGCCCGAAAAGCATTCCGCTCAGCGAGTCGAGCCTTGTTTTAAGCGCTGCAACCTGTGCGCTTGCCTCCGCGTCCTGCAGCTGGCTGTCTATTATGTCCAAATCGTTTTTTTCGTCCTCGAGCATTGTCGCAATGCTTCTCGCGATGTTTGTTGAGAGCAAAAACCAGGTCTGCGAGGGATTTGACTCGACCTGCTTTTTGAATTCCGAGTATTCCTTTATGAACCTGGACGTCCGGAACAGGAGCTTTGAGGTAACGTCCTCGTTTTCAATTATTCTCTCCTCGCTTTTATCCAGTGCAATGAATCCGTTGAACTGGTCGTTCAGTTCAACCGTTACAACGTAATAATCCTTGTTTTCGTGCGCAATCGTTATCGATTCGCTTGCGATTTCGTTTTCCTCGAGGAGAAATGTCCTGTTCGCGACAAAATCCATCGGTTCGTAGGCGTTCGCGCAGGCAAAAAGCCCGAGCGCGACCAAAGCAAACAACAAATGCTTCGAGGGATTCATTTCCACCATTCCAATAAAATAAAGAGCCCTTTTATTTAAAGGTTTGCGTTCCATGTTTTTCTGGTGTGCAAATGCGTTTAACGGTTATTTTGCTCGAGCCCGAATACGATGAAAACATGGGGCTGGTTGCCCGGGCAATGAAAAATTTCGGATTCTCCCGCCTCGTGCTCGTTAAGCCGAAGACCAGCCCGGAAAGCGGGAAGGCGAAAAGCAGGGCAATGCACGCGGTCGAACTCCTGCAAAACGCGAAAACGCTCGGCTCCCTGGAGGAAGCGCTGGCGCTCGTGGATTTCTCGGCTGCAACGACAGCGGTCAGCACTCGCGGTGAAAAAATGTCCAGGAATGCCCTCACGCCCGAGGAACTGGCGGAAAGGTTCGCCGGGACAAGCGCTGAACTCGGCGTTGTTTTCGGCCGCGAGTCCACCGGTCTCAGCAATGAGGAAATCTCGCAGTGCGATTTTGTTGTGAGCATTCCCTCTTCTCACGCCTATAAAACGCTCAACGTATCCCATGCCGCCGCGATAATTCTTGCCCGGCTTTTTTCCGCGCGTTCCAGTGTACGGATTAAAACCGCGAGTGCGGCGGAAAAAAACTCGCTTGTCTCCTCTTTTGAGAGAATGCTGGACGCAAGCGAAAAAATAAGGAACAGGCGCGCTGTCCTCGGTTCCTTCAGGGCACTGCTGGCGCGCGCGCCGCTCACAAAAAAGGAGGCATCCGCTCTCACGGGAGTTTTTGCGGAGACCGCACAAAAAATAAAGGAATAAAAAAGTAACCCTCCTTTTTTAATGCACGGGTTGCCGTTTTTTTGCGTTTTTTTTGGAGTGGTTTTATGGGCAAGAGGTTGATTGTTTTCGTTGCCGTTGCGGCACTGATGCTCCTGGCGCTTGCCGGAATGCTTCTCATGCTTCCCCAGCCAAACGGCGGAGAAGCACCGCAGGAAGATGAATTCTTGCTTTCCTTCCGCTTTGAGGAAGGAGCAACGCTGGTGCACGAGAGAACGGAGCTCACCATAAGAGAGGGACAGGAAGTTCCCAAAGTGATAATGCGCCTCCTGAACATTCCCAGAAAAGTTCACGACGATTACACAGAACTCGAATCCTTGATGATAAGCGCTTTTGATTTGACTTCCGGCTCAAGGGTGGATTTGTGCGGCAAAATACATGCAACGCAGAAGCGCGGCAATTACAACATTTACTCCAACGGAACGATTGATTACGGGGAATACTCCCGGACAAATTTTTACCTTCCTTCCCGCGGGGTAAAAGTCGGGGAAAAATGGAAATTCGAGAACGTTTTCTACGAGTTGAAGGAAAAAACAGTGCTCGAGAACTCCGCGGGCAAGTTCAACGTAGTGAAAATAGAGTACTACGGCACCAGGGAGGGCACGGAGCTGTTTGGAACTGCCTACTTTGACTACGAAAACGGCAGGATGGTCGAAAACACGTTGATAGGGCTGAGTGGAACGAGCGGGAAAAAAGTGAAAACAGAACTCGTGGGAATAATTGAAAATTTTTCCGAGGAGGACATAGATGAGTCATGCTTGCTGGCTGAAAAAGCACTTTCCTTCAAGGAACAGTTGAACGAAGCCATTTCCTTAAGCGAGAGCGGAAACCACGATGATTCTCTCACCGTTGCGCTCAAGCTCGAAAAAGAACTCGAGGAAAAAAAGGACCTCAACCGCGAGGAAAAAATAGTTCTCGCGGGAACAAGCCTCGTAATGGCAGACGACTACAACGCTCTGGGAAAGCGGGAAGAGGCAATAGAGAGCTATTTTTCCGCCGGCGAACAGTTCAGGGAAAACATGTTTTTGTACGAGGAATTCACCGTGGCAAAAACAGCCTATGAAGCCGCGCTCTCTTTCGGGGAAAGCGCTTATTACGCGCAGGCGGAATCCGCCCTCGGCGGAATGCTTGACAGGAACAAGGGGGAAATCACAGGCAGGGGCATAAGAAAGGACAATGCCGATTCAACCAAGGTTTTCTCCTACCTCTTCAACGGCTTTGACGCAATGGGCGACCAGGCAACATTCAAGGGCTGGACCCGCAGCATAGTGCTCGACTCCTCGCCGGGAACAAAACTCGCGCTCGTTTACTACTGCAGTGAATACGTTCCAAAAATGCTTCCCATCGAATTCGACTCCAACGCCCTGACCGGGCAATGGGATGCGGTCCTTGAAAGAATGGAGGACGCAAACAAGGGCATTGTTGCAGGGGTCTGCCACAAAGCCAGCCAGGATTCCAACATATACGGAATCACTTCCTTTGGGGACCTGACGCTGAATTTCACGCGTGGCACGCGCGGATGGCAGGCTGAATGCAAAAACGGATTCTACCACATTGAACTCGAGCCGGGCACTTACACTTTGCAGAACACCGGCAGGGAAGTGGAGGTCGCAGCAGCACGCACGACAATTGAAAACGTGCAGCTTGAATGACCGCATGCGACCGTGCGCGTCACAATCCGGAAAGCAATACAAATAAAAAGGAAAGCCGGCATTCTTTATTGTGCAAGGGGTCATGGGGTAGTCAGGCAGCCCAGTAGGCTCCAGACCGCCCTTTTCTCTTTAAAAAAGAGAAAAGTGCAGGTTGCCCAAAAGAGAAAATTTTCTTTTGTGCGCGTTCATCTGGAGCGCCGAGTTCTCCTGTGAGAGCGATGACGAAACAGCGGGTGAAAGCCCTTCGGGACTGGAGGTCACCTGCAGGCCCGGGTTCAAATCCCGGTGACCCCAATTTTTATTTTCGTTTTCTCTCTGTCCTCGCACTCCCGAATCGTATGGGTTTCCTGAACCTCCTTCCTCTCCACCGGGTTTCCCTTTTTGGAGGGTCGCCCTTCGGCAGTGAAAGCTCTCTTACCACCCTGGACTTGCGGCTTATGCGACAGAGGCGGCTGAACCTTTTGCAGAACCTCAGGAATTCATTTTTCGTGCAGTGCGAAGTGTATGTGCCGTAGGCTTCCACCAGTAATTCCGGACCCAATTGCAGGTTGCGCCCTTTGAGTTCTTTTTTGAATTTTCCAATGTCCAGCGCATAATCGTATATGGACCTGGGTCGCCGAAAATTGCTTCTTTCCATTCCCGTGAAAAGCCTTTCTCTTGGCACCCGTTTCCCAACAAAATTGTAAAATTCCTCTTCCAGTTTCCTAATTCTTGCTATTTCCTCTTCCCCGTGACCCCTGAACCTTCTTCCGAACACCGCTTCCCCGAAGCGGGTTGCAGGGTGTCCTTTCTCAAAGCCGCTCCTCACGATTATGAGGATGGCGTTGGGGTCGTTTTTTATTTCTTCCGCCCTCCGCTTCCATTTTTCCGCTTTGTCCGCAAGTTCCTCGTATGAAAAGGGAGGAAGACCTATAAGACATATCTCCCTTGACGAAAGATAGAGGTCATAAAACGGGTGAACGAGCAATTCCACCCTCGTTATTGCCCTTGCATTGTTTTTTTCCGCCATAAAGGAAATAGTCCTGCGGAGTTATTAAAATTTCCCCTCTCGGCGCCCTGTTTTTTGAATGTTTACCCCAGTGTTTAAAACAAGTGCCTGCAATAATTTTCCCAGTGCGTTTTAATTTTCTGGGGTGGTTTTTATGGAGAATCCGGCGGGTTTTTGCAGGATTGAAATCAGAATTAAGGTCGAAGGGCGCAGGGAAAGAGTGCTCGCGCTTAAAAGGGAAATAAGGGACAGCCTGAGCCAGTTCAAGGGCCTCACCACCAATCTCAAAATAGAACTGGAAGTGGACGAGAAAGCGGGCTTTTAGGGCAGCAAAGTGCGGGGAAAGAATTAAATTAAGTGAATGCTTATTTATTGCGGTGGTTTTCTGTGTTTCCCGCGGATTCAAGGCTTCCTATCGCGCTTTTTGTTTCGCTCGCTGCCTTAATGCTCTTGCTGAGCGGCTGCCCGCAGCCAACTCCGACACCCGCGCCCACGCCGACGCCGACCCGCACCCCGAGCGGAGGTCTTTGCTCGAAAGGCGGATACAAGACCGAGAAAGCCGGTGGGCTTGTTTCGCTGACCGCGGAGAGCATGGAATTGCTTGCAGCAAACGGCTATGACTTGGGCGAAATAACAGGTCTTAAATGCCTGGAGCACCTGAGTTTGGCTGACACGCCGGTTCCCGACATTTCCGCGCTTGAAGAACTGGAAAACCTCAAATCCCTGGATTTGAGTTATACCGCTGTACTGGACATTTCCTCCTTGAAGGAACTTGGTTCCCTTGAGCGCCTCGGGCTGATTGGGACAGGGGTTGAAAGGATTTCCGCCCTGAGGGGGCTTGAAAGCCTCAAAACAATTAATTTGCGCGACACACCTGTTTCAAAGGTTGAATCCTACCTGAAAGACCTGCCCCAGCTCGAATACGTTGACCTGCGCGGAACGAACGTGAAACTGCTTGAATGCAAGAGCCTGCAGCAGGAGCTCCCAAACACAAACATAATCTGCCCCGAATCCGAGGACGTAAAGAACTGCGGTTACGACAGAAAGGATTTCAGCAACGAATTCGAGGACTGCAGCAGGGCAAAGCTGTTCTCGAGGGAGCGCGAGGTTGTTTACCTTTACGAAATTCTGGGGGAAAACGTTGAAAGGGAGGGTTACTGCGATATACGCTTCGGCATTCTTTCCCATCCCGATTCCTCAATGGTCGGAAAGGAATCGGTGTGCGCGTACGATTTCTCAAAGGAATTCGAGTCAATCGCGGGAATGCGCGTGGTGGACTGCGAGTACGGCTGCTTTGAGGGAGAATGCGTTACAAAGCCGTTGGGCTACATAAGGATTGGCGGGGGCCTGGATCATGAATCCGACTGCGGCTCGCTTGAATGCTTCGAGGAAAAATTCGATGACTGCTCTCCGGCAAAGCTAACCTCGCATTTGGATGACACGCTTGTGCACTACTACGAAATAATTGGTCCGAAAGACGGACTGTGCGAGGTGGAGTCAAAATACCTTGTTGCCCCGAACCCGGAATGGATTGGGTTTGAAATGAACTGCCTTTACGACAACTCCGATGATTTCTCCGATGCAATAAAAGACCTGGACAGGTGCGAGGGCGCGCTTTACGATTTAATAAAAGGCGGCTGAGCGCCCGCTGCAAGCGGCGGGCAGCAAACAATTAAATACTTTTAATGCTTTTTTATGTGCATGGGCAAAAAGGAATTGCTGAAAGCAATGGGTTCAGTGCGGGAATCCCTCAAAAAAGAAGACTCCCTGGAACTGCGCCTCCTGGCGAACGATTCAATAAAAAAAGCTGCCCTGAGCAATGACAAGGCAATGGCCTCCGTTTCCCTCGTGGCTTACTCGCTGCACAAAATACTGAGCAAGGAGCACTTTGTAAAGTCAAAGAAATGGAAGCAGAGGAAAAAAGCAATACTCTCCTGCCTTGACCGCGCCCTTGCCTCTCTTGAAAAAGGAAAAATGAAGGCATTTCACAAATGCATGGGCTCGATTGCCGCGGAAGTGCAGAAAATGGACCGCTCTTTCGGGAGATACGTCCAAAGCCTTTTCGACAAGGCGCGCGTGAAGTATGCAGCGGACGCCTATTTTTTCGGTCTTTCCCTGAGCCAGGCATCCTCTCTCACTAGGGCGGACAGGAAAGCCGTGCAGGAGTATGTGGGATTTACGAAACTGCACGACAAGGACGCCGCAGCGGAAGGAATAGGGAAAAGACTCAGGGCGTTCAGGAAGGCGATGGGTGAATAGAATGAAATATCTTGTCCTGGATGCGAGCACTCTCATTTCATTGTCGGGCTCCTGCCTTTTCTACGTTCTCAGGGATTTGAAAATGAAAAAGGGGTTACAGCCCGTTATTCCCAGGGCAGTAGAAAGGGAGAGCGTTTCAAGACCGATGTCCATAAAGCGCTTTGAGTTAAGCGCCGTCAGGATAGCGCACGCAATAGACGAGGGCTGGCTTGAAGTGGTTGATTTGCCTGGGGAAGCCGTTTCAAAGTGCAGGGAGCTCGGCGAAAAGGCGAACAGGATTTTTTATTCAAGGCACGGCGACATCGCCCTTCTGCAGCGCGGGGAAATCGAGGGAATAGTGCTTCTCGAGCACCTGGGCTCGAACCTTTTCGCGGTGGACGAAAGGAACACGGCAATGCTTTTTGAAAACCCGCTCAGGCTCAGGAAGCTTATGGAGAAAAGGCATCACTCCAAAATTTTCTGCAGAAAGGACGTGCTGCAGCAGTTCCGCTCCCTTTTGCCCTCCGCCGTCTTGGTGAGGTCTAGCGAAATCGTTGCCTTTGCCTACGGCAGCGGTTTTTTGAACGCGGAACTCGGCACCGGAAAAAAGGCACTGGAAGCAGCCCTTTACTCCCTCAAGTTCATGGGCTGCGCTGTATCAATTCGCGAAATTGACAATTATGTGAGAGGGCACAAATGAGATTTGAAACGGTTGAAAGAAGGGATTTCCCGGAAATAATAGAAATCATCCGCTCCGAATTCCCCGGCTCAGCGCTCGATTCCCCCTTCCTCGAGAAAAGGTTTCTTGAGGAGAACGTTTTCCTCATGAAATTGTGCAAAAAAAACAGAATCCTGGGTTTTGCGGATGTTGAAATTTTTGACGGCGAAACCGCAAGGATTGCCGTTCTCGTCGTGAGAAAAGATTCAAGGGACAAGGGCGTGGGGAAAACCCTGCTTTCGGAAGTGACCGGATTTTTGAAGGAGAGGGGAATTGAAAGGGTCTCCGTTCTAATAAGGCAGGGAAACGAGAGGGCAAAAAGGCTTTACTCCTCACAGGGGTTCAGGTTCGTTGCATTATACCAGGCAAAGGAATCCGGCGAAGCGGTTGAGGAAATGGAACTTGAGTTCGGGGGAGAAAAACCGAGCTACGTTTCCTAGAAGAGCTCGTCCACTACCTTCTGCGCTACCTCCGGCAGATAGCCCTGCTCCACGATTATTGAGAAGATTTCGTCCTTTGAGTATTTTTCCTTTTTTTTCCTGAGAAGCTTGACGAGCTTTTTTACCTGCATGTCCGTATACCAGTCCAGCTTGTCCTTTTTCTTTTTTTTGCCGGGAACGGCGTTTTCCGAAATCACCCTCGATTTAATCCTTGAGAAAAAGCCCGCTCTTTTTTCCATTTTCTCTTTTTTTTTGCCGGGTGCTCCTTTTTCCTTCTTTTCCTTGGGCGCTTCCTTCTCCTTCCTTCCCTCTTCCTTTGGAGCCTCCTTTCTCTCTTTTTCCTTTTCCTGTTCTTTCCTCTTGCTGGAGATTATTTCAATGAGTTTTTCCTCGGTTTCCTTTTTTTCCTCCCTTTTTTCCTTGCCCTCATCAAGGGCGGGCACTTTGAGTTCTTCTGTTCTTGCTTCTTCTATTTTTTCAACCCTTTCCTTTACTGCTTTCTCGAAAGGCTTTTCCTTCACGAGTTTTGCCGGGGGAGGCAGCTTTAATTCCTCCATTCCCCTTTTCACCGCGGGAACGCCTTCCTTTTTTGCCTCGGTTTCCCTTTCCCGCTCCCTGTCCCTGAGCTTTTTGACCACTTTTTTCGTTTTTTCCTTTATTGCCTTGTCCGCTGTATCGATTTCCTGTTCCGCTTTGAGGACCTCTTTTTTGTATTCGTCTTCGGAGATTTTTCTCCTCAGGTAATTGAGCCTGAGGTTCTTGAGCCTTGCCTTTGCCATTGTTTTTTTGCGGAGGAGTTTTTCTAATTTAGCCGCTTTTTCCTTGAAGCGCGAAGTGAAAAGGTAGATAATGAAAAATGAAATAATTGCGGAAACAGCCACCACGGCGAGAAGGAAGAGCAGGGGGTTCACGTCCGCTTCAAGTTCCGCTTTGATTTCCCTGCTTCCCCGCCATTCTCCCAGCATTTCAACCCCAATGTCGTGGCTTCCCGCTTGGAGGGGGCTTGGAAGCAGCGCTGAATAAATTCCGCTGCCCTCGCTTTCCAGTTCGGCTTCAAATTCCCGTCCGTCAACTGTAAGTTTTGCCGCGAGCCCCTTCCCGTCAAACGGGTTCCCGTTGGGATAGCTCAGGGCAAGCGTTATTTTTTGGAGTCCTCCCAGTTCTACTGCGGTTGCTTCCCCCTCCACAGGTCTTATGATTTCGATTACTATGCTGTTGGAGAGTTCCACTTCCCTTTTTTCGAACGCGGCGGCTTTTTTCTCCGCGCTTTCGGCCCAGATGAGGAAGCTGCCTGTGCCTGCTCCGGAATCCTCGGGAAACCGGAAGTCGAGGAAGTATCCTTCGCCGTTTCTTTCCATTTCCCTGTCCAGCGAAAATTCCTCGCTTGAAACAAATACCCTCGCGTCCCCTATTTCCCCGCCTGTTTCCGTTAAAACCTTTGCCCTGAACCTTATCTCCTGCCCGTAGCAGAATTCCTTCTGGTGCTCTGGCGGGTTTTCCACTGTGAGGTTGAAGTGCGGGTTTGATTTCTCCACCTTTACTCCGAAGCCGCTCTCGTCCAGTATGCTGTTTTCATAGGCATCCATGCCGCTGAGCACGAGCTGGAGCCCCTTTTCCTCGCCTATCCTGCCGAGTTCTATGTCGTCCTTTGAAATAACGTAACCGCTTTCCGCGAAGTATTCCCCGCTTTCTTCATTGAACACGAGTTCCTCCACCGGCTTCCCGTTTGATTTTAGTATTCCTGTGAGTTCCATTCCCTGGACTGGTTCCCCTGATTCAAGGTATTTTGGCATCACCCTTATTCCCCCCACGGCGGAGTGAAGGTAGAGGCTTCCTCCCCCTAAGAATTCCGGCGATTCCACCACTATCTCAAGAGGCTTGAAAAAAACGGGAAAAGAGTCTTTTTGGGTGACCATTTCCCCCTTTAACGGCGCGGTTATTTCAATTTCCAGGTATTCGAGCGAGCCGAATGTCCTGTCCGCGTCAAGGGTTCCCTCGAAGTTTCCAGTTTCGTCCTTTTTTTCCAGTTCCACGGGAATGCCTTTTATTTTTGCCTCCACTTTTCCCAGGTTTTTTATTATTGTTCCGTCCCTGTATTCAACTTTGAGGTTTACGGGAATGCCCGCCTCCTTTTTTATTTTCGAGAAGGGCGTGGAGGACGGACTGCTCACCATTAAATTGAATCCCTCTGCTTTCACCCTCACCTCATCGCTCCTCGACGCAACCCCTCCTTTTCCGTCCCTGACCAAAAGCTTTACCTCGTATGATTCGTCTTCCGAGGGATACAGAATGTTTCCCGCCCAGTATGCTGTGCGCCTGTCGTTTGAAATGTGCGCTCCGCGGAAATACCACTCGTAGGAAAGCGCGTCCCCGTCCGGGTCGATTGCTTCCGCGATGAATTCGAATACGCTGTTCTCTCCCGTTTCCCTGCTTTCAGGGAGCACGGAAAAAAAGGTTATTTCCGGCGGCGAGTTCGCGCCCTGCTGTGCTGCGGCTCCCGCCAAAAAGAACGCGATAAACGCCAGCGCGGTTAAAAAACAGGCCAAGCGCGTTAATTCCATTTTATTCCCCTTCCCCTGCTCACATAATTAATGCGTTTTTTATTTAATTCTTTTCCTTTTCCGCGCCCCGGCGGTTTTGCCATTACAGCAATCAGAACTTTTTCCTGCGAGCTTCCTTTCTCACCAGCTGGAGTTTTCTTATTGTTTCCTCGTGCCGTTTCCTGTACTCCTCCTCCGTAATGTTCCTCCGCAGGTATTCCACTTTGAGTCTTTTGAGCAGTCCCTCGAGTTCGTCTATTCTTTCCCTGAATTTCTCCCTTTCCTCGGTGCGCCTTGATATTTTCCTTCTCTCGAAGTTGAGCAGGAAAAAGAAAGCGATAAGCGCTATAATGAGTCCGGCGAAAAGCTCCGGCTGGAATCCCTGCGACATGAAGGGTTCGGCGGAAATGCTGCCCTGGAAGGGCGCTTCAAGTCTTACGCCGAGGGAGTTTTTTCCCAGTGAAAGCTCGTTTTCCTTCAAGTCTGCCGAATAGCAGTTGTTGTCCTCGTCCCTGTAAAAAACCACTTCCTCCCAGTCCGCGTGGTTTATTTTAACGCTCGCTCTCACTATTTCCCTTTCCATTTCCCCCCCGTTGGGATAAAATAATTTCACTTTAATACTTTTCGCTCCGCCCGCAGCGAGTTCCGTGATGTCCGAGCCCGGAAACACGAGTTCTATGCCCGCCTTGTTTGAAAAATGAATCCGCATTTCCTCGAAGTCTGCCCATTTTTTGCCTTCTATTTCCCCTTCGCCCTCCACCTGCACCACAATCGAATCCGAGGCAAGCTCCCCCTTGGGCACGAGGTAGTCGAGTTCGAAGTGGTCTCCCGTGCTCCGGAATTCAAGGCGCTCCCCTTTCTCGGTCTCAATCCACAGTCTCACGTTTTCCAGTTTTTCCTCCTGCCGTGAGTTCACCTTTGCCCTTATTTTGAACAATTGCCCGAAGCCCAGCACTTCCCCATGCTGCGGAGAGATTATTTCAATGTCGAAATTCGGGTTTTCCTCCCCTATAGGAAGCAGGAAGCTCGTGCCTTCCCGCACCCGGTTGCCGCTCAGGTCCCCTCCCTCGAATTTCAGCATAACACCGCTTGCAAGGTCGCTTTTCCCTATGACATAATCCACGTCCGCTACGAATTCGCCGTCCTCCATTCTGACCGAATACGTTTTCCTCTCGTTCACGCTTATCAGGCGCATTATTATTTCGGGGTTGTTCTCTCTTTTCACGGGGGTTCTGTCGGAAAAGAACGCCCTTATCTCCAGCTCTCTGATTTCCGAGTTGAGGTATAAGGGATTGGCTTCGTCAAAGGGCGCCCCTATTTCAATTTCCATGGGCATGAATTCAATGGGAATTGTGTTTCCTATTTTTTCCTTTCCGCCCGCGAGGTCCACTTCGGCTTCAATCTCCAGCAGTTCCCTGGCCCTGAAGTCCTTTTCCGCGTTCAGAACGCCCTTTATCGTACCGCTTTCCGAGTCCTCTGAAATTATTAATTTCTTTCCCTTCATTTCGGCTTTAACCGAGAGGACCTTTTCCAGCGGAATCCTTCCGTACCCTGAATCAAGCAGTTCGAATTCCACCTGCTGGTTTCTCTCTTTCGCCAGTTTCTCCTCGAATTCAGGGTTCGGCTTAAGGAGTTTTGCCTTTGCGTTCGCCTTCAGAATTTTTACCTCAACATCCCCGCGCGCGAACCCGCCCCAGGGGTCCTTAACAAACACCGTCACAATAAAAACCCGCTCGGTTTCGCCCGGTTCGAATTCGAAATCGAAGTAATGCATTGCCTTCTTTTCCGAGGAAATGTATTCCGCTCCCGAAGCCCAGTCGTAAAAATGCTTTTCGTCGTCGTCCTCTACCACGACATCGAATTCCAATGCGGTGCCTTCAGGCACTCCGGTTGTCAGAGCCGCTTCCGGCTCCACGATTATTTCGGTTATTTCAGGATTCCTGTTTCCCTCTTTTCCGCCGGGGATTATTTCCTCTTCCTCTTTTTCCGCTGTGGTGAAAAAATAATTGGGGCTTTCGGAATACGCTGTTACGGGGACATCACTCCATGCCTCCACGGCATAGAAGTACTTGGTGTTTGCTTCCAGTCCCGTTAATTCAATTGAATGGCTTTCCTTGTACGCGCTTCCCGACGTCTTTTGCTCTCTGTTTGCTTTCCTGCCCTCCTTCCAGTAGTAAACCCTTGCCTTCGTGGGCAAATCGGTGCTGAATTCGACCACTGCGCTTTCGTGGGTTATTTTATCCAGGGACACGCTCACCCCCGAGATTTCCGGTTCGGGAGCGTCGGGAATTTCAACGCATTCCCCTGTTTCGGGGTGCAGCATTTCCCCGCTCGGGCAACCGCACCACTCCGCGTACTCTATCAGTTCGCCCTGCCCAGTGCAGTACCAGGGCTGGTTTTCGGAGCACTGCGCGTAAGGCGTTCCATCCGAACAGTATCCCCGGACTTCAACGCACTCGTTTGCCTTGCACTGGAATCCCGTGCCGCAAAACGGGCACTGGTAAAGGCATTCCCCCAGCCAGCCCTCCCCGCACTCATAGCCCGGGCAAAGTTCCGTTGAGGACATGCACTCGCATTTTTTGGTGGCGGAATTGCATTCCATGTACTCGTTTTCGCATTCGCCTTGGCTTCCACACTGCAGTATTTCACCGCACTCGTTTTCACAGGAACCGCATTCGTATCCGTTTTCCTCGCAGCAGTCACTGCAGGAAATGCATTCGTGGCTGGAACTGCATGTTCCCCCGTCAGCGCAGGGCACTTCCTCCACCGGGCAGTCCTCAAAGGTTTCCTCTTCTTTGGCGCATTCCCATCCGGTTAAATCAAAAACCCCGCTTTCGCTTTTGCACTCGCAACTCGTTCCGCTACAGGTTTTTGAACTGCCGCAGGTGTTGGGGCAATCAATCGTAGTGCCGCAGCCATCCTCGATTCCAGAACCGCACTCAAAGCCCATTTGGAAACAGGTTTTTGGAGTGCAGCATTCTCCGGTAGTTGGATGGCATTGCTGGTCGGTATCACAGCAAACTTGATTGCAAACTACTTCTGAGAGACAAGTGCAGGAATTGTTTACGCAGTCCGGTGCAGCAGGGTCAGTGCATTGGCTGTCATCAGCGCATTCAACGCAGGCGCCACCAACGCATAGTTCTGGTTCGCAGCATTCAGTGCCACCGCAACAGGTTTCACTGCCGGTGCAGGGATTGCATGGATTGGTTCCACCGCAGCCGGGGTCGCAGGTTTGCCCGCTAACGTTAATTGAGTGCTGCGCTGTTCCGGTTGCACCCTTGTCATCCGTTACAGTCAGAGTTACGGTACGTTCTCCTGCAGTGGCAAAACTTGCGATAATTTCGGGGCCTGTTCCGGTTATTTCTCCATTCCAATTGTATGTAATTTGGCTGCCTTCCGGGTCAGAAGAACCTGAACCGTCAAATGTTATTTGCTCTCCTATATTGGCTGTATCCGGTGCTGTTATTACTGCTGTAGGACTGCACTGCCCGCTTGCTTGGTGGCAGCCGTTTGGGCAGGATGTTATTGTTGAAGTGTTCCACGAACAGTCAGTATTCTTTCTCGCCTTATGCGTTGAATCCTTGCAATGCCATTGAGTGGTTGAGCAGTCCGGAACGCATGTTCCTGTCACCCCGGGGGCGGTTGTACTGCAGTGTTTTCCTGTTGGACATCCGCAGTCAATTGTATCCCCGCAGTTATCGTTCAATTCTGTTCCGCATTTCCCTGCATAGTTTGCCCCGCAGGTCCAGGGGGTGCAGGCAGCGCAGTCCGCTCCCCCGCTTGTTTCACACCCATGGTCGCATTCCTCCATTAAATAGCCACTGCTGGTTGTACAATCTTCGAACTTGTAGGTAGTGCAGTAAAGATTCCCGCCACTGCAATAAAGTGAGCCAATGCATGCGGCAGTGCACCCAGGCACGTCATCATCATCGACGTCGTCATCATCGATATCGCCTAAGCCCCCCTCTCCATTTGCTACAAGGATAATTATAACTATTAGAACAAAAGCCCATCTTATTTTTTTGTTCATTCCGCAGAAAAGTAGGTTATTCTTCTTAATAAATCTTACTTTCACTTTTTTGCCTGTTTTTTAATCCCTGTCATGCTATTTTCATTATTTTTTCTTTGTTCCAGTACATTTTGAACTCTGTTTCGGTGGCTGTGAAGTTGATGTATTTGTTTTCCGGTTCTTTCAGTAGGTTTATGTAGTGTTGCAGGCTTGTCATGTCGTCTGATGTGATTTGGACGGTGTTTCCTCCTTGTCCGTACCATGTTTCTCCTGTGAGTTGTAGTGGTGTTTTTGTGTGAAGTGCTTTTTCTGTGTAGTGGGTTGGCGTGATTGTTGTGTCTGTTTCACTGCAAGTGAATCCTATTGTTGTTCCGTTTGGTAGGAAGGTTGTTCCTGTTGTTGTGTCTTCCGCTGTTAAGTGTTCCATGTATTTGTTTTCCGGTTGGTTGCAAGCGGTTGTTTCCTCAAGTGTTGTGTTAATTGTTTCCGAGCCCTTCCTCCATTCAACCAGATAATCAATGCCCTCTCCGTATGTTTCCTCAGTGTTTTCTGTTATAATGGTATCTCCTTCAAACAAAGCATAGTATAGTTCTGTCGGCTGGCTTGTTTGTGTTTGGAATTTTAGTGGGTATGATTCCTTGTAGTAGAGTTTGTATAATGGGTTTTCTCCTTCCTGTTCGAGTTTTAGGTGTATTATTGTTCCGTCTTGTAGTTCTGCCGGCGTATTGTATTGGTATGTTTGGATTATTCCTATTCCGAGTGAGTCTGTGCTGAGGGGTTGTATTGTTTCTTCGCTTGCGTAAGCGGGAATGCTTTCCCCTTTTATTTCGTCCACTAAGGGTGTGGAATTTCTTTTTTTGAGGAACAGGTTTTGTGAATATTTTGTTCCTTGTTCCGAATCCAGTTCTGCAAGACTTTTTAGTTTTGAGAGGGAAACGGTTGTGTTTTCGTATCCTGTTTCTGTTTTTGTGGTTGCCAAGGTTATTGAGTATTGCCCGCTTACTGTTTCTCCCACGTTGTAGTTCCATTGGCTTAAGTCCAGTAGGTTTGTGTTTTGTAGGTTGTTTTGTGTTTCAAGTTCTTGGATGTCACTAGCATATTCTTGTGTGAAATTGTTTTTGAACGCGTCATTGTAATAGTCTCCTATTAGGAATGCCTGTGTTTCGGCAAGCGTTATTTCCCCAAGTTCTTCAATGTTCTTGCTTGCTTCTGCTGCGCTTTTTATCAGCGAGATGGTCAACTGAGAGGCGTTGCAGAAATATTCTCCGCAAGTGTTTGTTGTAACCGAGCCAAAGTCTTGTGCCAGTAATACTTTATCCAACCCGTATTCTTTTGCTTTTAACGCGGTTGCTTCCTGTACTGGCAGTGGGGGAATTTCATCTGTTACAAATTCCCCATTTCTTATTGCGAATTGCAGGTAATCAGTGCTTTCATTTCTCAAATCCTTTGAGGTTAATTTTAAGGTGTAAAAGCCGTCTTCAAAGTTTGATGGATTGATGTTGCATAGTTTTTGGGTTACAAATGAGCCTCTTGTTGTTCTATATTCGTACCCAATATATTTTGTTTCTCCTTCATATCCGTTGCATAACTGAGACCATTCATTTGGGTTTTCTCCTTCGCCGTATTCAATAGTGTATCCAGTGAATATTGCTGTTCCTTCTGTGGGCCAGAATTGGGTTAGGTTTCTGTAGTCGTTGGTGGCTATGCCTGCTATGTAGTAATTGCTGCCTTCGGGGTATATTCCTTCTAGTATGGCAAGTGGCTGGTAGAAATATAGGTCGGTTGTTTTTTCTGGTTCAAGAACCCCCAAGCCTTGTTCGTTGAAGGAGTAATCAAACTCTTCGATTGGTTCAGTGGAATTTCTAAGCACCTGCTTTAAATAAATCCATTCATCAATATCCCTTGCGTTGCTCAGGGGGATTTTGCCCTTGAAATACTCCAGAGCCAAAGCAGCCAAACCAGTCACAACACTGGCGGAAACCCCTGTCCCGCTTTCTGGAAAATAACCTTCGGGGCATAGGGAGTTCTCGGGTGCTTGCAAAACCGCTTCTCCAGACATTGCCCCGCATATAAAGTCTCCGGGCGCAACGAAATCAGGCTTTACTCTGTAGGAATTCATTCCCTGCACTATTTGAGTATATTTTCCAACTATTTCTTTTTGTAGTGTGGGTCCGTGTGAGTTGTAGCATGCGAGTTGGCTTTTTTGCGGGTTTTCATCCGAGCAGTTTTCATAAACTAGTTCTTGGTTGTAGTTTTTTGAATAAATTGAACCAACACTTAAAGCATAAACATTTCCAGCAGGACCGAAAATAAATTCGCTTTCAGTATTTCCTTCATCTCCAGAATTGGTTATTATTAATACTTTATTTCTGCTTGCGTGGTCTCTTATTCTAACCTCAAGAGATTCATATGGTTTTTGTGGTTGGACCGGGTCTGTTGTTTGTTTTAGTTTTTCATAATTGATAGCGAGCAGGATTAAATCGGGTTTGTTGGTGGTTTCTCCTTTCCCCTCTGGAGAAATGGACATTCCAATCCCTGTGAGAATGGTGTCCAAGTATGATTTTCCTTCAGAGTCTGCTATTTTGTAGTTGTATAGTGTTGCGTTGGGCGCGATTCCTGTTTCGTTTCCCGCAATTATTGTTGCAAGAGTAGTTGTGTGGCCCTCGTCATCCATTATGTCAGTTCTTTCGTAGATTTTTGAGGGTTCGGGGTATCTGTTATCCCAGAAGTCGTATTCTTCCAGATCTTGTGCTGTTCTTATCACGTTTTGGAAATATTTTATTTTTTCGCAAGTGGATGGTCTTGGGTGGAATCCTATTTGATCTGAGGGCATTGGAAAATCGTTTTCTTCGCAGTTTCCGAATTCGTCAAGTGTGTAGTCTATTCCTGTGCCGAGGATTGCTATTGTTATTCCTTGTCCTGTCTGGTTTTGAAGGTTTTCTGGTATGAGTGTTTGGGGCATTGTTCCAATACCTGTTTCCTGGAGGCTGGCTTTTTTTTCCGAGAGGCTGGCGACAATTTCGCTTACTTCTTTTTCTTTAAATGGGTTTTTTGACATGTAAATGGGAAAATTGCACATTACGTCCAATCCTTTTTCCTTCAGGGTTTTTGCCTGTTCTAGTGAAATAGCCAGAGTGGTTGATTTTGTTAGAAGCAGGTTTCTTTGCCCGAGTTCGAAGTATTTGTCTTGGTCTGTGCCGGGGCGTATTTCCAGCATTCCTTTTGCTTTTTCTATTTCCGCATCCAATTCATTGTTCAATTGTTTTTCTCTTATATCTGTTTTTATTTTTTGCATTTTTTGGTTGGCGTTTTTTAAGTGTGAAATCTGCGTTTTGAATGGGACAAGCGCTTCTGTTTCTTCGAGTTTTGCCAGCTTTCCTTCAATCCTGCCCTGCAATTCCTGTGATTGCGCGTACACTTCGAGCAATGAGGGCTTTTCCGGGTCTCCCATTGGAGAGCTTGTTAGTATGTAGCCGAAGCAGTCAGCGTTTTCCTCTCCGTTCTCTTTCTCTGCTGTTGCCATTGGGGCAAGGGAGAGGACCAGAATTAACACGATTGCAGAATAAAACAGTTTTTCCATTAAAACACCAACCCTTAAAAGTTTTTTTTGTCTTTAGGAGGGCAAAAGGCTTTTTTTACCTGTTAATAATTAGGGGGTTTTAGGGAATTTATTTGTTTTGATTGCCTGAATCCAAGCATTAACCGCGGGATTCAGTACGCTTTTGAGAAATAGCTCTTTCGCTTGGCGGGCTTTCCGCAGTAAGCGCATTTTTCTGCCTTCTGGGCATGGAATGGAATTAAGCGGTTGCTTGCCCCTGTTTCGTCCTTTATTGCTTCCTCGCATTCCCTGCGCTCACAAAAGCCCGCTAGAACGAGCTTGTTTTCTTCCAGCGCCTGCAGGAATTCACTCCTGTTCTTTGCTTCCACGGTGTTTTCCTGCAGGAATCTTTTCTGTTTTGTGAGCAATGAGCGCTGTATTTTTTCAAGCGTCTGCTTTACTGCATTCTCCAAATCTTTTTCCTTTACCGTTTCTTTCGCGTGCGAATCCCTGCGCACGAGCACAACCTGCTTCTTTGCGAGGTCTTTTGGGCCGACTTCAACGCGCAGCGGAATGCCCTTCAATTCCCATTCGTTGAATTTCCACCCAGCCGAATAAACGTCGCGGTCGTCCAGAATTGGGTTGAATGCTGCAAGCGCCTGCTTTAGTTCGCGGGCTTTTTTCAGGACTTCCTTTTTTGATTCCTCGAAAACAATGGGCACGATAACGAGCTTGTTTTCAGCGAGGCGCGGGGGAATTATTGCCCCGCGATCATCGCCGTGCGCCATTATTATAGCGCCAATTAGGCGCGTTGAAATGCCCCAGGAGGTCTGCCATGCGTATTTTTCCTTTCCATCCTCGTCCAAGAATTTAATTCCGAAGGGCTTGGAGAAATTCTGCCCCAGGAAATGGGAGGTGCCCATCTGCAGTGCTTTTCCGTTGGGCATTAAGGCTTCCATTGTGAATGTTTCCTCCGCGCCCGGAAATTTTTCCATGGGGGTTTTTTTGCCTTTTAGCACGGGAACCGCGAGCCAGTTTTCCATGAGGTCAACGTATTCGTCCAGTATGTACAATGCTTCCTTTAAGGCTTCTTCGCGTGTTGCGTGCACTGTGTGCCCTTCCTGCCACAGGAATTCGCGAGTGCGGAGAAAAGGGCGAGGGTGCTTGAATTCCCATCTCACTATGTTCACCCACTGGTTGAGCAAAAGCGGCAGGTCCCTGTGGGAGCGAATCCATTTCGCGTATGATTCGTACATTATTGTTTCCGAGGTCGGGCGGATTGCAAGGCGTTCCCTCAGCTTTGTGCTTCCCGCGTGCGTGACCCATGCGACTTCCGGTTCAAAGCCCTGCACGTGCTCCTTTTCCTTTTCGAACAGGTGCTCTGGAATGAACAGGGGAAAGTAAACGTTTTTGTGCCCCGTGCTCTTTATTTTTGAATCGAATGCCCGCTGGATTTTTTCCCAGATCTGATACGCGTTGGGCTTTAAGACCATGCTCCCGCTCACGCTCGTGTAATCAGCAAAGTCGGCTTTTTGCACCAGTTGCGTGTACCACTCGCTGAAGTCCTCTTCCTTTTTTACCGTCAGACCTAACAGCGCGCGCTTGTCGTCTTCCAAGCAGTCTTTTTTGCCTGCCATTTTTTACCACTCTGCTTTTCTTTTTGCAGTAATAATTCAACAGCGCTATTGTTTTTAATGGTTGGTTTTAGAACATGAGCAGCCATGGAAGGGAGAAAACGAATAGTGCAAACAGCAGCAGTAGCACGGCGAACAAATAGTACCACTTTTGTTTTTTTGCGGCTTTGCGGCCCTTGTACAACAGAAAAGCAGCAACCGCAATAAACGGTGCGCTGATTACTGAAACGACAAAAAGCGTTCCCACCTGCCTTTTCTGGTGCCATTCGCTGATTTTCGCTGTCAAGTATTCTTTTTTTTGCGGCGATATCCTACACTGCCCGCCTGTCCACGCACAATCCGGCTCCTGGTCTTCTTCGCAGTCTATTTGCAGGCATTTTTGCTGTGTTGCCGCTGTGAGGCATCTCGCCTGGCATTCACGCAGGGGCATTTCGTCGGGCGCCGGCAGATAAGCAAAAGCATTGATTGAAAAAAAGGCCAGCGCCAGAAAAACAGCCAAACCCAGACCGCCTTTTTCCATTCAGAACACGTAATAATTGAACGACATTATTGTTTTTAAGGGTTGGGTTCTGCCTTTTTTCTTTTAAAAAAGAAAAAAGGTAAGTTGCCAAAAAAAGAAAACCTGCTCAGTTTCTTTTTGCAGCGTGCTTTTTCTTTGCTAAAGAAAAAGCCGAGCGGGGCCGCCGAGATTTGAACTCGAGTCGCCAGCTCCCCGAGCTGGAATGATAGACCAGGCTACACTACGGCCCCAGAACTCTTACTGATTTTTTCGGCAGTGAAATTTAAAATACCGCTGGATTCAGCGGTATTTGGGGAGTATGAATTCGTCGAATTCGCTTCTCTTTTCCGGCTTCCCGGGCTTTTTGGGTTTTCGTTTTTGCACGGCTGGCTTTCCTTTTTTTGCCTTCGGCAGCCCGGTTTTCTTTTTCTTCCGCTCTTTGAATCTTTTTGCGAGAGAGCCGAGCCCTTTTTCCAGTGCTTCCGCTCTGGAGGGCATGCTGTACAACTGGAAGCCGAAGAAGACAGCCAAGGCAATGAAAAGCACTGCGAGAGCGAGAATTGTGGGAAGGGTCCAGTCGTACACCCTTTCAATGTAGGTCTGCACCGAGGTTTTTCCCGTGAAGCCCTGTTCCACCGACAGCTGAACGGAATGCTGTCCTTCGAGCGACTGGGAAAGCTTTGCAACGTATTCCCCTGTTGCGGTATTCCTCGTCATTTCGATTTTTTGTGCTTCGCCGTCTATTGAAATTGTTGCCTTTACCGTGTTTTCTTTCACTTCGCTTCCGTCGGGATAGAAGAGTTTCGCCCTCACGGTGTCGGGCATTGAAAAATCGAATGCCGCTCTTCCTTCCCCGGGATAGGTCATTTCAACGCTCAAGAGACCCGTGAGAGGAATTGTTGCGGTTTCCCTGTCGATGTATGAGTTTTCTCCCGCTCTTGCCTGCCCGTAGATTTTGAGTTCCGCTTCCCGGAATCCGTATTCGGCGGAAGGCATTTTAATGGTTGCAGTGAATTCGTCCCCTTCGCCTTTTTTGAAGGTTCCCCTTTCCCTTGTTCCCTCTATTGCGTATGAAATCCTGTCCTGGCTTGTTTCCATGCCCTGCGGGGAGAAAACCCTCGCTTTTACCGAGACCGGCTGGCGGTATCCGTACTTTTTCCCGGTGAATTCCGGTTCGAGTAATTCGACGTTGAGGAAGGGGTTTTTCTTTTGTATGGGGATTGCGAATTCCTTTTCAAGCCGGTTTCCGTGCGAGTCCTCCCCCCTGAGCAAAAGCACCAAGCCGTAGTCGAGGTCCTCCTCCGTTATTGTGTGGGAGATTGTCGCAATCGTTGCCTCTTCGTACTGCTTCATCCTGTACTTTTTTGAAAAGAATTTCGATTTGAGTTCCGCGTAGAATTCAACCTCTTCAGGCATTGCATTATTGGGGAGGAGCGGCCTCACTTCTATTTTGCCTACGGGGGAATTCAGGAAAAGCTCGTCCCTGAAGGGATTGCCCACTTCGAGTTCCGCGGACCGGAAGTAAATGGGCAGGAGAGCGTGCGTTTCGTGCAGCAATCCGTCGATTGTTGCCTCAACCTCCACTTCAAGGTATTCAATCGGGTCGAAAGCATATCCTGTTTCGAGCGTTGCGCTGAACTCTCCCGCACCCTCGCTTTCAAGGGAAAGGTCCTTTTTTCCCCTTATTTTAGCGCTCAGTTTCTCTATCTGCGAGAGCGCGACGGGATTGCCCATTTCGTCCAAAACCTTTAACTTGAGGGAGTATTTTTTGTCCTTTTCAAAGGGTGCTTTTGCGGAAATTTCGGGTTCCGTGAGCTTTGCCTTCAGTGCGGACCTTTTCACTTTAACTTTGACGCTCTGCTGTTCCCTGTTTCCGGATTCGTCGGTCACAACCACTGTTGCCGTGAACGTTTTCTCCGCTTCCCCTTCGCCCAAATAATAGGTGTGGCTTATTTCATAACCGCCTTCCACGGTTGTTCCGTCTCCGAAATGCCATTCGATTTTTATCGGCTCCCCTTCCGGGTCGCCTGCCTCCAGAGTGAAAGTGAAGGGCTCGCCTTCCCTCTGGGTTTCCCAGGGATTAACCGCAAGGCTTTTTATTTCCGGCTTTTTGTTCTGGGGAACGGGCTTGACTCCGACTTTGTTCGAATAAGCCGATTCGTTGCCTGCAGCATCAATTGCTGTAACCCTGTAATAATAAATGAGACCCGCGCTCACCGCGGTGTCGTCGAATTCGTTGAAGCCGGAAAATCCCGCTTCCACGTAATCCTCGTCGTTGGGTCCTTTTCTGTAAATCTTGTATCCCGCCATTTCCGCATTGTCAGCGGAGGAATTCCAGTTAAGGAAAACAATTTCCTCTCCGGCTTCGGCTCTCAGGTTCACGGGAGTGCTTGGCGGGACAGAGTCCTCTTCGGGCGGACTCGGGCTCGGGGACGGCGAAGGAGAAGGCGAGGGCGAAGGACTCGGAGATTGAGAAGGCAAAGGGCTGGGCGAGGGGGATGGAGAAATTTCAGGACTCGGAGACGGCGGCGGGCTGGGCACCGGAACGCATTTGTGCTCAAGGCATTCCTTTCCCAGAGGGCATTCCCCGCACTGCACGCCGCATTCCTGCACAGTTCCTGCACCGCATTCCCATTTTTTTATTTCGCAGATTTCTTCGCTTGTTTTGCACACGCACTTGTGCTCCTGTTCTGCTGAAAAGCCGAGGAATCCTTCCGGGGCAAACGTAACTAGTTCCTCGGAAGTGCATTCGTGGTAAATGTCGCAGGTGCCGCAGATTACGGCGTTACCGCAGTTGTCAATGCAGTAACCGCATTCCCATTCCGCGGAGCAGCAGTTTGTGCATTCGAGTTCGAAGCACTGGTGGTTTTCGCAGTATTCTCCTGCTGCGCACTCTCCGCATTCGATTTCCGTATTGCACCTGTTCTCTGTGCCTGAACCGCACTCCCACTGCATTCCCCCGCAGGACTTTGGAACGCACTCGCATTGGTTCTGGGAGCACTGCCATCCTTCCTCGCATTCCCCGCACTGCACGCTGCAGTCTCCCACGGAACCAGAACCACATTCCCAGTTTTCGAGAGGGCAGACTAGTGCATTGCTCTTGCACTCGCACTTGTTTTCCTCGCAAATGTGGTATTGGTCGCATGTTCCGCATTCAAGCGTGCCGTCGCATCCGTCGCTTTCGGTGCCGCATTCGAATCCCTGGGTGCACGAGGTTTTGGGCTCGCATTGGTGTTGCCTGCATTCCCCGTCCGAGCAGCCGTAGAGGCACTGCACCACTTCCGCCCACTCGCATTCCTTGCTTTTACGCCCCAAGAATTTTTCGTCCTTGCACACCCATTCTTGGTCGTTGCAGTCCGCTTCGCATTCTTCTGCCTGACCGTATTCTCCTGCCGGGCAGTGCTTTCCCTCAGGGCATTCGAGGCAGGCTATCTCGTGACCGCAGTTGTCGCTGAGACCTGCACCGCATTGCCCCAAATCATAATAGTGCCCGCAGTCCCAGCATTCCTGTATCGGGTTGAATACTTCCACCCACGTGTGCCAGTTGCCGTTGCACCACCAGCCTGGACCGTTAACGCAGGCATCCGCATCAATTTTGTATCTTCCGTTTTCCACTTTTGTCGTATCCCATTCAATGCTCAGCCCGTCGCTTGCGTCGGTGTCATTACCTATGCTTATCTTACTCGAATAGGGCGCGCCTTCTTTTTTGTACCAGAACCTCCCGATTTCCGGTCCGGAGTTTTCCAGTTCCTCCAGCACTATCGTTATCGTTCCGCTCACTTCGTCGTTTTCCTCCGGTGAAACAATTTTCACTCTCGGCGCGCTCACGTTAACCCTTTCTCTCTTGTTTGCGGGGTGCTGGTAGGCGCTCACCGCGCTGAACCACCATTCCTCGGAGCCCAGGCGCCGGTGGTGCCTTTTTCCTGCTGGATCCCTGTTGTCCGCCGTGAATTGGAGCACAATTCCGCCGTTGCAGTATTCCTCGCAGGGAATGTCGCACACGATTCGTTTCTGCTCGGCATAGCAGTTGATTGGAGAGCCCACGCATTCTGGCTGCCTCAGGTCTTGTACTGAGTCAATGTTTATGTTGCTGTAATAGGGCTCGCAGTCCTGCACCAGCTCGCTGGAATTGTTTTCGAATTTGCATCCTGGTATGGCAATAATTATTCCGGTTACTTTTTGCCCCGCGCCCCATCTGCATTCGGTTTCAAAACTCACCTCGCCCCATCCGTAATAGGTTTCCTTGGGGCTGATTGAGCAGTTGAAAGCCGCGGCTTGCTGTGCGAAAAGCAGAATTGCCAGCGCTGACAGCATCCAGCGAAGTTCCATTCAAACCAGCAAAAATAAGGGATTAATTGGTTAATATAATTAACGCTTCGCAAACCCGCGGCATTCCTGTTAGGGAGGGATAGGTTTATTAATGATGGAATTGTTATAGGGAATGTGGTTTTATGGGAATGACTGTGTGCCCGAAATGCGGTTCTTCCAATATTGATAACACTGGGCATATGACTGGCAGGGGAAGAGTTATTTACTACCCCGGCAGTGCTAAAGTGCTTGCAAGAGGAAACCAAATAATTGCCTGCTCATGCAATGACTGCGGCTACATTGAGCTGTACAAAGAAATAAAGAAATAAAACAACGCAGCAGTCCGCTGCCAGTTTTCGGCAGGTTTTTCATAATTCATACAAACAAAGAAGAAAAAAATAGAGCGCGCCAGCAAGCAGCCAAGAAAAACTTCAGTGCAGAAAAAAGAAAAGTGAGCCCGGCGGGATTCGAACCCGCGACACCCAGGTCTCACCCGGCTTAAGCCCTAAGAGCGTCACCCCAAAATTCCCACAACGAACATAAGAAAATTGGTCTGGTGCTCTGCCGACTGAGCTACGGGCCCGCTAGCATTCTTACTATTAAATTGCACAGCATAATTTAAAAAGGATTTCCAAAAACCGCTTTCCCCTGCCTGTTTTCTTTTTCCTATTTCGGTCTGCGCGTGAACCTTGAAATCCAGCCGGGTCTTTTTCTCGGCGGCTTCCTGTCAATTCTTTCACCCGCCTTGTTCGCCTGCTGTTTAACCTGGCGCCCTTCCCTTTCGATTGAGCTTTGCCTTCTCCTGCCTCCGGGAATCCTTAAGTTCATTTCTTCTGCCTCCTGCAAAAGCGGGGCCGCCGAGATTTGAACTCGAGTCGCGAGCTCCCAAAGCTCGTATGCTGGCCAGACTACACCACGGCCCCATGCCGGATTATTGAACCCCAATCATTTTTTCTTTTCGCGTTTCTTTTCACAAATTTTTTCTTTTCGCAACTCCCAATTTGAGCTTTGCTCAAATGGGCGCCAAAAAATCTTTTGATTTTTTGAGCGTACCTTTTCTTTTTCCTAAAAAGAAAAGGCAGGGCTGCACCACGGTCCCACGCTTTCGCGGTTAAGTAATTGTGCAGGGGTTAAATTTAAAATTAGCGGCAGGGCGGCGTAAATGCCGCCCCTTTGCTCTCAACACTTTTATAATTCCCCGAGAAAGTTGTTTTAAACCTTTTTCGTCTTTCCGCGCTACCTTCCCCGCGCCAATCGGGAAGGTTTTTTAACCACTTCAGCGCTTTTTTAAATGGTTCAAAATGCTTTTCTCCAGAATAGCGGAAACGTTCGAGCGCGTTGAAGCCGCAAGCTCGCGCATTAAAATGACAGGCATTCTAGCCGAACTTTTCGCCGAAGCGGGAAGCAGCGAAATAGCACGCGTTGTCTATTTGTGCCAGGGTCAGTTGGGCCCGGCTTACGAGCGCTTGGAATCCGGAATGGGGGAGAATTTCGTCGTGCAGGCGATTTCGAAAATCACGGGGCACAGCGAGCAGAAGGTGAAAGCATTCTACAAAGAAAAAGGCGACCTCGGGCTGGTGGCACAGGAACTGGTGCAGCAAAAAAAGCAGAAAAGTTTGTTTGCCGAATCGCTGTCCCTTGAAAAGGTTTTCGGCAATTTTTTGAGGATTGCCAGAGCGGAAGGAAGGGGTTCGCAGGAAGCAAAGAAAAGACTGCTCGCCGAACTGTTAAACTCTGCTTCGCCCTTGGAGGCAAAGTTTATAGTGCGCGTTCCGTTGGAAACACTGCGCTTGGGCGCGGGCGATCCCACAATAATGGATGCTCTCGCGGAGAACCACTTGGAGGAGTTCGGGAAGAAGAATGCTGCGCTCGTGAAGGCGCTTTCGAAAAAGTATGAAGGCGCGGAACTGCACAGGCAGTTGCGCGCGAAGTTGAGGGAAAGGATTGAGGCAAAGTACAACATTCACTCCGACCTGGGTTTCATTGCGGGGAAGCTCAAGGAGAGCGGACTCAAGGCACTTAAAAAAATTGAAATCACTCCCGGTATCCCCATAAGACCGACGCTTGCGGAAAGGCTGCCGACTTCAAAAAAAATAGTGGAAAAACTGGGCAAGTGTGCTGTGGAACAAAAAATCGACGGTTTCAGGATGCAGATTCACAGGGATTCCTCGAAAGTGACAGTGTTTTCCCGCCGAATGGAGGACATGACGGAGATGTTTCCCGAAGTCGTCAGCGCGGTAAAAAAGCAGGTCAGGGCAAAGCGCGCTATATTCGAGGGGGAAGCGGTTGCCTACAACGAGGAAGCCGAGCAGTTTTACCCTTTCCAGGTAACGATTCAGAGAAAGCGCAAGTACGGCGTGGAGGAATTTTCGCGGAAATTTCCCCTGAAACTGTTCCTCTTTGACCTCATGTTTTTGGAGGGCAGGAATTTGATGCAGTTGCCTTTCCGCGAGAGAAGGAAAAAACTGAAAGGCATTATTGGAAAGGGAAAGGCAATTGCTTTGACCAAACAGATTGTTACAGGCGAGGTTGAAAAAATAAACAGGTTTTTCGAGGAAAGCGTTGAAGCCGGACTGGAGGGAATCATTGCAAAGGACTTGGACGCGAAATACATTGCCGGAGCGCGCAAATTTGCCTGGATTAAACTCAAGCGCTCTTACAGGGGCGAGCTCAGTGACAGCGTGGACGCGGTGATAATCGGCTACTATAAAGGCAGGGGTCAGCGCACCAAATTCGGTCTGGGCACACTGCTCGTCGCAGCCTACAACGACGAAAAGGACCGCTTTGAATCGGTTGCAAAGATTGGAACGGGAATGAGTGAAAAGCAGTTGTCCGAGTTGGAGAATGCCCTCAGCAGAACCAGGGTGCAGAAAAAGCCCGCGAGAGTGGAATCCGGTCTTGAGCCAGATGTATGGGTTGACCCCAAGTACGTTATTGAGGTCAGGGCGGATGAAATAACCAAGAGCCCGGTGCATTCGTGTGCCCGCGATGAAATGGGCGAGGGTTTGGCTTTGCGGTTTCCGAGAATGGTTCAGTTGCGTTCCGATCGCGCGCCAGAACAGGCTACTACGACCTCTGAAATAATAAGGATGTTCGGGCAGCAGGGGAAGGTTTCAACGGAGGCGGAGTGAATGCTTGGAAGGAAACTGAGGTTTTTGGAAAAAGTGATTATTTTTGTTCTGTCTTTTGCCGCGGTTCTATTTTTCGGCGTGGTTTTCAGGATTTGGAACATTGAATGGACATTCTATCTGTTCCGCGCGGAGAAATGGGTTGAGCTTGTTTTCGTGCTTGCGGTTGCAACAGGCATTACACTGCTGTTGGTCAAGCTCTTGCAGTGGGAGTTCCGTTTCGAGCGCACTCATTAGCAAAGCGTGGCTTTTTTCACGCGGAGTTCGCCTCTCGCGCCGTCCCACTCCTTTTCCGCTTTCTCTATTCCAATCCTTTTATTGAAAAGCGGCGCGTTGACGACAAGCGTTTCCAGTTCGCCGCCCTCGCCCGCCAGTGAGAGCCCGAACTTTTCCCTGAGCGCGGCGAGATCGCCCAACGCTGCCCCATCCAGTTTTCTTCCGAGCCATCTTTCGTCCAGCCCAGCGGCGTAAACGCCCACGATGATTATTTCCATTTTTTCTGCCAGCATTTCCTCCAGCAGTTTTTCCTCGTCGCGGTGCCAGAGCGGGGCAATCGATTTTAAGCCCAGCCCCGAGGCAATGCTGTCCACTCTTTTCTTCTGGTAATTGGATGCTATTGCGCCGCTGACCACTCCTTTTATGCCGGCGCTTTTTTTGAGGTCCGAGAGTATTTCTCTTAGGACGCCGAGTTCTTTTTCCTTTCCCTCGCTTGTTTCCCCTATGACCAGCGGCAGGTTCATTGCTTTTGCCGAAAGTTCCGTCAGCGCAATGTTTGGCAGGTGGTACATGTACGAGTCTTTTGCAAGCGAGCGGATTGTTACGAGGCATTCGATGGAATGCCCTGTCTGCAGCGCGCGGTGTAACGCTAACACCGAATCCTTGCCCCCGCTGAATAATGCAGCGCAATTCATACCAATGCAGGGGAAGGATTTAATTAAAAAGATTTATTGCCTCTTTCTTTCAGCGGTGGGTTTATGTTGAGGGAATTTCTGAAAAAGCATTCGCTGGAATACGGGGATGTTATCTCGCTGGAGTTCGAGGGAAGGCAGTTCAGGGGCACTGTGCTGCCGGACAGCAATCCAAGCACGCTGGTGCTCAAACTGGAGAACGGTTACAATTCCGGCTTTGACCTCGGGCTGGTCGGGAAAGTGAGAAAGCTCGGGTCGGGGAAGGGCGTCAGCAAGGAAATGGAAGTGAAGGTAAAGACCCTGTCCGGACTGCCCAGGGTAAGCATTCTCGGAATGGGGGGCACTGTCACAAGCCGCGTAAACTATGAAATCGGCGGAGTGATAACGGATTTCACTCCCGCTGAATTGCTGTCCAAGTTTCCCGAACTTGCGAAAATAGCCCGAACTGCCCCGGTGCTTGTCGAGAACATAATGTCGGAGGACGTTTTGTACTCGCATTACTCTAAGTTAGCCCGCGCAATAAAAAAAGAAATCGATTCCGGTGCGGACGGCGTGATTGTAACGCACGGCACGGACACAATGCATTATACTGCTGCGGCGGTTTCCTTCATTTTTTCCGCGCTGCCTGTTCCCGTGCTCTTTGTGGGCTCGCAGAGGAGCAGCGACAGACCGAGTTCCGATGCAGCGGACAATCTGCTCAACGCTGTATACTTTATTGCCAACAGCGATTGGACCGGTGTTGCATTGTGCATGCACAATTCAACCAACGATAACGTTTCCGCGATTCTTCCCGGCACGCGCACCCGCAAGATGCATACCTCGCGCAGGGATGCGTTCAAGGCAATTGACTCAGAGCTGATAGCGCTCGTGAATTTCAAGGAGGAAAAAATCGAATTCCTCTCGAAGGAGCGCGCCAGAAAAAAGAAGGGCGGCAAATTCGTGCTGAAAGACAGGTTTGAGGAAAGAGTGGGAATGCTTTACTCGCATCCCGTCATTCTGCCGGAGCAGATTGAATTCTTCCGCAAGAACAAATACAAGGGTCTGGTGTTGATGGCCACAGGCATTGGGCACATGCCGATTAACACGAAGGGCACTGAAAAAAACCGCAAGGCGCTCAAGGCACTGATTGATTCCGGCTGCATTGTTTGCGTTACATCACAATGCCTTTACGGCAGAGTGCACGAGAACATTTACACGAACGCCCGCAGGCTCCATGAGCTGGGCACAGTATTCCTCAATGACATGCTTCCCGAAACAGCGTTCATAAAGCTCGCCTGGCTTTTGGGCAATGAGCCCAAGCGCGCCGCTGAATTGATGCCCGAAAATTTGCGCGGCGAATTGTCGGAGAGAAGGCTCGGGGGGGAGTTTAAGCCGGGAAAGTAGCCAACAGCAAAGGATAAATAGATTAAATGGTATTATTTATTTATAATAGGTTAAATGGTATTATTTATTTATGCCCAACCTTTCAAGGTTCAACCCGTTTAGATACTTTCATCCTCGGCGAAAGAAAAAAGGGATTTCCGCAGTGGACTTGGGGTCCGAGGATACTTTTGGTGAGATAAGGAGATTTTCCGAAAAACCAGGGAGGGCGCTTGAAGGAGTCAGCCTTTCTTTTGCGGGTGTTCCAGAGAGAAGTTTAAAGGAGAGAGAAAGGAAAGGCGCTTTGAACTCTGAGAGTAGCATAGCTCTTGTGCCTGCGAGAATCGAGAAAAGAGTTGAGGAATATCCCGCCAACACCATGCCGCATTTCAGAATGAGTTATGTTCTTTCGAGGCTTCCCGCAGAGAGCGTGACGGAATTGTTTGGCTCAAAAAGGGCATTTGCAAAGATTGCAAGAGAAGTCTACAGAGCGCTTGTGCCTGGAGGCAGGTTCAGAATTGTGGATTTCAGGGATTCCATTGAGAGAACTGTTAGAACCTTGGAGGAAGCAGGCTTTGAGGTTCGCAGGTGGCCCGCCGATGAATCGGTCTATAAAGATGGAAGACTTCCAACTTATTGGCAGCAGTATTATGCTGACGAGGCAAAAAAGGAAGTTGAAGAAGAGAATAAGAGGCGAGCCGCGCGCGGGGAAAGTAAAATGATGAAAAAGGAAGAATCAGAAAAATGGCCATGGGTTCTTGTGGCTGTTAAAAGGAAGTGAAAATTGTTCCTCGGTCCGCCCATCAATCCTCATTCTTTCGTCGGATTCATCGTCAGCTCTTCATCGGAACAATATCTAATTAATATAAAAGTGTTTAAAAAAGGGATTTTTTTCTATTTTTTCCTGTATTTGAATTTTCTGTCGTATTTTTTGTGGTCCATCCATTCGAGAACAATGCTCACTACGATGAGTTTTTGTTTTCCTACGGAATAGATTAGTCTCCATGCGTTTGGAAGGTTGTATTTCCACAGGTTGTCTATTCCGTATTTTTTCCTGTATTCTTTCGGAATGAGTTTCTTTGAAATTCTTATTCCGCAGAACGCGTTTTCCTCAATGTCCGAAAACGCCCTGGCTAGAAAGTCGTAAAGCTGCTTGTCTTCTGTTTTGCCTTCCAGTAATTTTGCGAATGCCCTCTTTACTTTGTCATCGGCAAAAATAACATGCGAGGGGAGTTTCATTTCTTTGCCCTCCAGCGCAAATCCGGTCTTTTCGTGTAATGTTCGACCAGTTTCGGGTTCCAAATCCAGATTATTGCGCCGTCCTTGTCAATTAGAATCTTGCCTGAGTATTCCAGGTAGTCGAGGATGAGGTTGAACGTCTGGTACATTGTTTTTTTTGGCAGGCTGCGCCATAATTCCGCTTTTGTCGGGTATTCCTCCGCTTTCTGTATTGCCTCTTCAACCATTAAGACAGTGTCAAGCCTCGGATAGCGGAGAATGTTTTTGGGAGCGAAAACCGTTTTGGTTCCAGCCATTTAATCACTGTATCAATTGATATAATAAGTTATTTTAAACCTTTCTGCCCGGCGGACAATTTTATATTAATTAGAGTGGATGCAATTAATTGTCAGCTCTTCATCGGAACAATAAATAATGTGCATAAAAGTGTTTTTAAGGGGTTTTGGTTTCGTGCCGGCGCGATTTCTTTTGTTTCAGCGTCTAGAGCATTCCGATTTCTTCTTTCATTTCCTTTGTTGTTTTTGTTTCCACTCTTGCCTGTTTCTTGAATTCCTTGTCGTCGCTCCAGATTATTGTGTTTTCTTTGAGGGCGCATGCGAGGTAGAGCCAGTCTTTCGGGTCCTTGGAAAGGGATGCGGCTGCCGGCAGGTAGGGCTTTAATTCCCCGTCCTCAACAAAAACAACCTGTTCCAAGAGTTTTTCGCAGAGCGATTGGAATTCAGCAGTGTTTCCATGGTATTTGTTCTCTAGGTATGAAGCGTATTTCTGGAACTCTTTGAGCAAAAATCGCGGAGCGAAAAGCCTTATCTCCGGAACAAACCAGATTCTCCGTGTAAGGCTTTTCTTCAATAATGCGGAGAAAAGGATATTGGCATCAACTGTTGCCTTCATCCAAAAGCCTCTTGGCGTGTTTTGCCATTGACTTGTCCGCTTTTGTTGAAAGCAGTTCAATGTCCTTTTCTGTCAGTGTGCTTTTTTTCGCCAGTTTTTCGGCTGTTTCAAAGTCGTGCAGTTTCTTTTCGATCATTGTGCGGATTGCGTTAGACCATCGAACCTCCGGATGCTGCTTCATTTTCTGCTTTGTCACGTCGCTTACGGAAAGGGTAATATTGGGCATAACAAATCACATAATTATTATGTGCCAATACTTATTTTAAATGTATTGTTTGGGCATTACTGGGGTTTTATATTAATTAGAGTGGTTCGCTTTAATTGTCAGCTCTTCATCGGAACAATAAATAATGTGCATAAAAGTGTTCTCTCTTGTCATCCTTAAAAAAGAAATCTTTTTAACGATTAAAATTTAATATAAGTGAGAGAGGTGATAAATATGTCAACGGAAGAAAACAAGGCTGTTGCCCGCCGCATTTTTGAAGAGATTATCAACGGGCGGAATCTGGAAGTGGTGGAAGAACTCATTGCTCCCGGTTATTTATTCCATGGCTCTGGCGGTCGCGAATTGCGCGGTCCCGAGGGATTCAAACAACTGATTTCCCAGCCCCATGCTGCCTTTCCAGATTTTCATCTCACGGTTGAGGACATAATTGCAGAGGGAGATAAAGTGGCGTGCCGTTTCTCGACCAAGGGCACACACAAAGGCGTTCTGGGCGGCATTCCGCCCACAAAGAAGCAGGTTACGAACAGGGGGATGTCGGTTTATAGAATTGCCGGCGGCAAGGTTACAGAGCACTGGGAAATCCTGGACATGCTGGGTGTTATGCATCAACTCGGCGTGATTCCGCAGGAGCAAAAGAAATAAACTTTGCACATCTAAAAAATCTTTTTGCATTGCGTGCTGGCTGCGTCTCTTCAGCACGCCGCAATGCGGTGAAATTTGCAAAAATTCCGCTTTTTGCCGAAATTTCCTCCTTTTCCGGGAAAGTTTTAAAAGGGGAGCGAATGCCGCGGCATAGGTTTAAATCCTTTTTCTTGCTTGGATAATAGCGGGTTTGAATTGAAAGCAAAAAAGGGCAGAAAGAAGGAAAAAACCCGGAAAACAAAAAGCAAAAAAAAGCAAAAAAATTCTTTTTCTTTGACCGATGTCGTGAGCATCAAAGATTTCTCGAAGCGGGACATTCTCGCGGTGTTAAAACAAGCGGGGGAAATGGAAGTAATGCCGCGCGCCCAGAAAGCAAAAATTCTCGAAAACAAAGTTATTGCCTCCTTGTTCTTCGAGCCGAGCACCCGCACTCGCCTCAGCTTTGAAACAGCAATACAGAATCTCGGCGGAAGAGTGATAGGGTTCGCGGACGCGGGCGTTTCAAGCACCAAAAAGGGTGAATCCTTAAGCGACAGCATCCGCACCGTGGCAGGTTACTGCGACGCTATTGTAATGCGCCACTACATCGAGGGCGCCGCGCGCAGGGCGGCAGAGGTTTCAAGGGTGCCGGTGCTCAACGGCGGCGACGGTGCCAACCAGCATCCCACACAGACATTGCTGGACCTGTACACCATACAGAAAGCGTTCGGCAGAATTTACGGTCTCACAATAGGACTGCTCGGCGACCTGAAGTATGGCAGGACAGTGCATTCGCTTGCTGTGGCATTGACAAAATTCGACAACATCAAGCTTGTTTTCATTTCCCCGGAAATGCTCAAAATGCCCCATCACGTCAAAACGGAAATAAAGGACAAGGTGTTCTTCAAGGAAACAGCGAACCTGGAGCGCTATCTTCCCAAGCTTGATTTGCTCTATGCAACGCGGATTCAGAAGGAAAGGTTCCCCGACCCGACGGAATACGAAAAGGTGAAGGATGCATTCGTGCTCGACCTCTCGGTTTTGGAGGGCGCGCAGAAACACCTAAAAATAATGCATCCCCTGCCGAGGGTCAACGAAATTAATCCGGAACTGGATGCAACAGAGCACGCGATTTACTTCGAGCAGGCAAGGAACGGCGTACCCGTGAGGGAGGCGTTACTCTACCTGTTGAGGGATGTGAGAAAATGGTGAAGAAACTGGAGAAAGGGCTTTACATAAAGCCGATTGACCGCGGCACGACAATCGACCACCTTTCGCCGAATTCGGCGCTCAAGGTTCTCAGGATTGTTGGCATGGGTGAGGCAGCGGTTACCGTGGCAATTAGGGTGCCGAGTCACAAGATGGGGGTAAAGGACTTGGTGTTCGTGGAGAACAAGTTTTTGAGCGACGAGGAAATCGCAAAGGTTGCACTCGTTGCAAGGAACGCCACGGTGAACCTGATAAAAAAGGGGGAAGTTTTCAGGAAAGTAAAGCTCGGTCTCCCCGAGAGAGCAGTGGGAATCCTTGAATGCATCAACCCCAAATGCATTACGAACAAGGAAAAAGACATACAGACGGTTTTCGAAATTTCGAAGGACCCCGTCGAGGCAAAGTGCCTGTACTGCGAGAAAACAATGAACGAAGAGGAAATCGCCGCGAGAATTAAAGGGTAATTGAATGGGCGCCGAATTCGACCTAGTGCTTGACAGCGCTAATTTCCTGTACCGCGGAAAAGCCCGCAAAAAATGCATAGGAATCCGCGACGGAAAAATTTCGCGGGTAAAAGGCAGGCTCACCGCCGAAAAAAGAATGAGGTGCTCGCGCCTCTTTGTCCTGCCCGGTTTGGTTGATGTGCATGTGCATTTCCGCGTGCCGGGAGCGGGACAAAAAGAGGACTGGCTGCACGGTTCCAGGGCGGCACTGCACGGCGGCGTTACGTCCGTTCTCGACATGCCCAATAATACGCCGGGAATTTGCACCGCGCGGAAACTCAAAAAAAAGCGCGCCATTGTAAAAAAGAAAGCGGGAGTGAATTTCGGCCTGCACTTCGGTGCCTCGCCCGAACACCTGGATGAAATTCAAAGAGCAAAGAATTTCGCAGCGCTGAAAATATTCATGGGTTCCTCGACAGGCACGCTTCTCCTGGACAAGCGCACTGAACAGAAAAAGGCGTTCTCCCTTGCAGAAAAAGCGGGAAAAATCGCAATGGTGCACGCCGAAGACGAACAGATAATAAAAAAAAACCTGGCGACGGCGAAAAGAAACGGGAAGAACGACATTCGCTTCCATTCAAAAATCCGTTCGGTTGAAGCCGAGGAAAAAGCTGTAAAGCGCGCTTTGCAGTTGCAGCGGGAATGCGGGAACAGGCTGCATGTATGCCATGTCTCAAGCGCCCGTGCACTCGAACTTCTTAAAAAAGCCAAGCCGGAGGCAGCGGGAAAGATTTCCTGCGGTGTCACGCCGCACCATTTGTTTCTCGCGGAAGACGACGCGGTATCGCTGGGAAACCTCGCGAAAGTTAACCCCTCGCTCAAGAGCAGGGCGGATTGCAGGGCGTTGTGGAACGCGCTTTTGCGTGGCACAGTAGACCTGGTTGCTTCCGATCATGCCCCGCACACTTTCGGGGAAAAGAATACCGACTATTTCAGCGCGCCGAGCGGCGTTCCGGGAGTTGAAACAATGCTTCCATTGCTGCTTAACGCTGTTAACAGCGGGCTGCTGCCGATGGGGAAGGTTGTTGAATGCTGTTGCGAGAATCCCGCGCGCCTCTTCGGTCTCCAGGGAAAAGGGCGGATTGAAGTGAATGCTGACGCCGACCTGGTTGTCGTGGACATGAAAAAAGAGCATTCCCTCAGGGGAAAGGAATTGTTCTCAAAGTGCATGTGGACTCCCTTTGAGGGAATGCGCCTGAAGGGCTGTGTGGAAAAAACGCTTCTGGCAGGTGAAATCTTGTTTGACGGCGAGCAAATAGTTAGCGATAAAAAAGGAAGCGAGTTAATGTTTTAGGGGGTGTTTTTTTTTGGATTCCTGGGAGGTTGCTGAAATCCTGCTCAAAATAAAAGCAGTGACATTGAGTCCGGGCAAGCCCTACCGTTACGCTTCGGGCATTTTGTCCCCAATCTACACCGACAACAGGCTGCTGATGGGCTATCCGAAAGAGCGCGCGAAAATAATCGATTCAATGGCAGCGCTGATTGCGGGAAAGGGGATAAAGGCGGATGTTGTTGCGGGCACCGCGACAGCGGGAATACCGCATGCAGCATGGCTCGCGGGAAAACTTGAAAAGCCCATGGTGTACGTGCGTTCGAAAGAAAAAGAGCACGGAAAGGAAAACAAAATAGAAGGTCGCGTTGAAAAAGGATGGAATGCGGTTGTGGTCGAAGACCTCATAAGCACGGGCGGCAGTTCAATTGCAACAGTGCAGGGGCTGCGCGGCGCGGGTCTGACGGTGAACGATATTGTGGCGATTTTCACCTACGAAATGCGGGCGTCAGAGGAAAAATTCTCCGCCGAAAAAATCAGGCTGAATGCCCTCACCGGCTTTTCAACGATGATTGAAACCGCCGCAGCCGGGAATTACATCTCCCAAGAGGAGAAAAAAATCGCACTGGAGTGGAACAAGGACCCGGCGGACTGGGGCAAGAAAATGGGTTTTGAATAGGTGGCAAAATGGAGTACTCTGAATTGCTGAAAGAATCAGCGGAAAAAAACAAGAGCATTGTGTGCATGGGCATCGACCCTTTGCTTGACAGGATTCCGCTGAAGGGAAAGCCGGTGGAGGACACGCTTGTTGAATTCTATTCCCAGATAATTGAGGCAGCCAGCCAAGAGAACTGCATGCCCTCCGCTTTCAAGCCAAATTACGCTTTTTTTGCACAGTACGGTTTTGCGGGTCTCCGGGCGCTCAAGAAAATAATTGAATTGGTTAAGGGAACAGGCGTTCCGTTAATTTTGGACGTGAAGCGCGCTGACATAGGAAAGACAAGCAAAGCGTACGGCAGAGAAATTTTCGAGTTCTGGCAGGCGGACTGTGCAACAATCCAGCCCTACATGGGCTCTGACTCAGTGCAGCCATTCGTTGAATGGTGCGAGCAGAAAGGCAAGGGTTTGTATTTGCTGAACAGGACTTCCAACAAAGGTGCAACGGATTTTCAGAACCTTAAAACCGAGACAGGCAATCCGTTGTATCTGGACATTTCAAAAAAGCTCGTTGAATGGGGTGCGAAAAGCAGGGGCAATCTCGGCGCGGTTGTAGGTGCCACTTCTCCAGCCGAATTGGAGGCAATTTGTAATTACTTTGTTAAAAATTCCCAGTTCGGGGTTCCGCTGCTCATTCCCGGTGTGGGCGCGCAGGGCGGTTCCGCCGAAGAGGTTTGCGCTGTACTGAAAAAAACGGGAATGCCTCTCGCATTGCAGCGTATAAATTCGAGTAGCGGAATAAATTTCGCCTACGAAAAGGAAGGTACGGATGATTTTGCGGGCGCGGCGGTGCGCGCAATAAAGAAGCTCAACTCGGAGATTGGATTCAAATGAAAAAGGCAATCGCTGTCGTGGGCTCCGCAGCCGTTTCACCCAGCGAATCCGAGATAAAATTGTGCAGGGAACTCGGAAAAGCGATTGCAGGGCGAGGTTTTGTCCTGCTTACGGGCGCTTGCCCGGGGTTCCCGCTTGAAGCCGCGCGCGGGGCAAGGAAAGCAGAGGGCACGGTCGTGGGAATTTCTCCCGCTCCGGACTACAAAGCGCACGTGGAGCAATGGGATTATCCGGTGCAGGAATTCGATTCGATTATTTTTCCCGGCTTTGGCAGGGGCAGGAACCTCGTGCTGGTGAGAAGCGCTTCCGCGGTTGCTGTGTTGGGCGGAAGAATGGGTACTTTGAACGAATTCACAATTGCGTTCGAGGAGGGAAAGCCCATAGGAGTTCTCTCGGGCATCCGCGGAATCGGCGAGCACCTGGAAAAAATAGCGGAATGGGCGCGTAAGGAAACAGGGGCTAAAATTTTCCGTTCAGCCGATGCGAAAGAACTGGTTGAACTGCTGGCAAAGGAAACGGAACGCTAAAAGAGCAAATCCCTGCATGCCAGCGCGGTTATTTCCGCGAACTGGGTGAGCTGCCTTAATTCTATGAATTCGTTTGACTTGTGCAATTTTTTTGCCCCGGGGCAGAATCCAACCGCGAAAATCCCTTTTGCGGCGAATTTTTTTGCCATTGTAGTGCCGCTTTCCGTTATTACCCTCGGGGTTTTCTTGCCTATCGCTTCCGTGTTCTTGATGAGGGAATGCACCAAGGGATGCGTTTTTTTCAGGAGGAAGGGCGGCTGGTTTTCCTCGATTTCTATTTTGAATTTCGCCTTCGGATTCTTTTTTTCAACGCTTTTCGCGAACCTTTCCAGTTTTCTGAGCATTTTTTCCGGGTTCTGGCAGGGCAGATAGCGTATGTCAAATTCCACAACGCAGTCCGCCGGCACGGTGTTGAAAGAGGCGCCGCCCTTTATTGTTCCAACGTTGAGCGTGGGTTTTCCGAAATAGCGCATTTTTTTGTATTTCATGTTCCATTTGCCCAGTTTGCGGAGGAATTCCGCCATGTTCGTTATTGCGTTCACTCCCTTTTTCGGTCTTGAACCGTGCGCCTGCTTTCCCACGGATTCGACTCTGACACGCATTATTCCCTTTTCGCCTATTGTTATTTCCCTCATTCCCGAGCCGATGTCGGGAATGATTGCATAATCCGAATTGAGTTTTTTTTCATTGAGCAGGAATGCGGCTCCGAGTTTCGAGCCGCGTTCTTCGTCCGCGGCAAAAACCGCTGTCAGCGTTCCGCGCATTTCCTTTTCGTATTTTTTCATTGCGAGCATGAGGAAAAGCGTTGCCGCAAGCGGACCCTTGTCGTCCTCCGCGCCCCTGCCGTAAATCCTGCCGTGCTTTTCCACTGCCCTGAAAGGATCGGTTTTCCAGCCCTCGCCTGCGGGAACAACATCCGAATGGCAGGCAATGCACAGTTTGGGGTTTCCCCTGCCGATTCTTGCTATAACGTTTGTCCGTCCGCGTTCTTTTGCGTAAGTCCTGAATTTTATTCCCCGCGCTTTGAGCTCGCGTTTTATAATGCGAGCGGCAAGGTATTCCCTGCCCGGCGGGTTCACTGTTTTTGCTGAAATGAGTTCCTTGAGCAGCGAGGATATTTTGCTCTCTCCCGCGGAAATTTCCTCGAGCAGTTCTTTTTCTGCCACCATTTTACCGCAAGAATTGAATCCGATACTTTTTTTAAAGTGAATTGCGTTATTGTTCTACATTGCTGTTTTACGGTGACCGCATGGAGGAACAGGAACACTATTCGATGAACCTTAAGGTCAAAACCATTCCGGTTGTTGCAAAAATATTCATTTCAATACTCCACGAGGAGACCGCGAAAAGCCTGGGCATTCTTCCCCTGGACCGGGCGGAGCTCGTGCACGAGGAAAAGAACCGCTCTGTTATCACGGTGGTGGACACAACCGATTCAATGATTAAAAGGGACGAAATAGGGATTTTCGAGGACGTCAGGCAGAAACTGAACGTGAAGGAAGGGGAAAAGCTCGAGGTTTCAGGCGTTTCAACTCCCGAATCATTGGAATTCATAAAGAAGAAAATGCACGGCGGAACCCTGGGCGAAACCGAGATTAAAAAAATCGTCGAGGACTTCGGCGAAAACAAGCTGTCGGATATAGAGGCAAGCGCTTTCATGACTTCGGTGTTCATTAACGGTTACACACTGAACGAAACGGTTGCAATGGCTAGGGCGCTTACTGAAAACGGCATTACGCTTAAACTGGACGTTGAACCTGTCGTGGACAAGCATTCCATAGGCGGCGTGAACGGCAGGGCGACAATGCTCATTGTCCCGCTAGTTGCCTGCGCTGGTCTCTACATTCCCAAAACGTCCTCGCGCTCCATTACCTCGGCTGCCGGCACCGCTGACGCAATGGACGTGCTCGCCAATGTGAGCCTTTCCGCAGAGCAGATAAAATCCATTACGGAAAAGCACGGCGGCGTAATTGCTTGGGGTGGTTCCCTTGACCTCGCGCCGGTGGACGACAAAATAATAAAGATTGAAAGACCGCTCTCCATGGACCCCAAGGGGCAGGTTATTGCCAGCGTTCTGGCAAAGAAGGCGTCTGTTGGCTCGAAGTACGTTGTTGTCGACATTCCCATTGGCAAGATGCTTAAGGTCAAGAGCAGGCAGGACGGAAAGGAACTCGCGGGAATGTTCATAAAGGTGGGAAGCAAGCTGGGAATGAAGGTTGAAGCCGTGCTTACCGACGGAGAGCAGCCGAGCGGTTCGGCTTTCGGTTCCGCCCTTGAAGCGGCGCACGTTTTGAAAATCCTCGAAGGACAGGTTTACGATTCCCTGGCGCAGAAGAGCTGCGAGTTGGCGGGAGTGCTGTTCGAGTTGGCCGGTAAGAGAAAGCAGGGAAGGGGATACGATTACGCAAAGAAACTCTTGGAATCGGGCGAAGCCCTCAAGAAATTCCAGAAAATAATAAGAGCGCAGGGAAAGCGCATTGACCGCTCAAAGGACGTTCCTGTAGCGCCTTACAAGACGGAAGTGCACGCCGGCAAAGCCGGCGAAGTGAGCTATATCAACGTGAAGAAAATGATAAACATCGCAAAGATTGCGGGCGCTCCCTCGGATGTCACTGCCGGCGTTCTCCTAAACGTGGAGGTCGGGCAGAAAGTCAAGGCAGGCGAATTGCTTTACGAAATCCACGCGGAGAACCGCAGGAAACTCGACCTTGCGGCAAAGTACGCGGCAAAGGACAAAGCCGTGCAGATGGAAAAAATAATAATCGAAAGGTTTATTTAGTAACACAATTTAAACGCAAAAGAAACGACATCCTTTCCAGAACCATCTTTGATGTGATCTGGGTCCCAAATATAATCGTTTTCTAATATTTTCCTTTCATTGTTTAATTCGGCGATAGCCTTGCAAGCAATCATTCTAGCCGACCCATATCCGAATATCCAAAATACTTCGTTTTCATTTTTTATTAATTTTAAAATTTTTGATTTAGTGGAGGAGATAGAGTCATCTCCTTTAACAAAAATAGTTATTCTGTCCCAATTTTCAATCATTTTGTCAAATTTTTTAGCGATATCCTCTGTAAGTAGATTTTCTAACTTTAATTTGCTTAGATATGCTATAACGCTATGAATAGCCCCCGTAGACCCCATGTTTATTACAGTTACGCCCTTGGGGCCCTCTCTGCTTAGAGCTTCTGTCTTTATAGAAGAAATATCGATTTTTTCACCCAACCTGTTGCTTTCTGCAACGACTAGCCCCACACGGCAGAAATCAATTGCCCAATGATCAGCGCCTACACATTCCTTGAGTCTTTTGAACGCATCTCTTTTTGATATTTCAGCAAGAGCATTTCCCATTTTGTGGGATGCGCTAAAGCCATATTTTTTCCTATTAGCAAGTTTGCTAAGTTTGCCTAAAATCTTATCAATTACAGCAGCGGTGGCCCCCTTAGACATTGAATAAACTAATTCTTTCAGGATTTTTTGTGGGGATTCATCCCCACTCATTTTTTCACCTGTTTCTCCTCAAATTCAGAAAGATATTTGGATACAGAAAGAGGGTCACCTTTGATAACCAATAGGGAACCAGGAACAATTGTGGCACTGTCAAAGGAAACTTTTTCATCTGAATTTGGGCAAATGTAAGGTTTTCCATTTTTTTTATCGTATAAGAAACCGTCTTCCAAAATTTCATAACCTAAAGCTTTAAGTAATGCCCTTTTTTGCTCTTGGGTTATGTTAAAGAATTTTAATGTTTTTTCCATGGGAGGCCTCTATACAATATCCTCTCAAGGGGTATTTAAATCTATCTATTGAAAAAATTTAAAACTCTCTTAAAGGGTCCTCTTTGAGGTAAGGGAGTTGAATAATTCCACCAATTCTTCCACTCCGAGGAGCATTACTTTTTTTTGCGCGTTTTTCAGTTCCGCGCGCTTTTTCCCGAATTTTTTTTTCTCAAGCGCGAGCTCCCTTGAAATAAAAGGGAACGCTTTCTGCAGCGCGTTGCTCAGATTCTTGTTTTTGTAGCGGAACAATTGCTCGACAAAGCGCTCGAATTTTTCCTCGTCCGCTGCAGGGGGTTCCCGCTTGATTCTTTTCATTCTCAGTATGACGGAATCGCTTTTTGGTTTAGGAAAAAAGGAGCCGGGTCCAAGCCTTTTGAGGGGCTTGAGGGAGAAATGGTATTGCGACAGAACGCTTAACGCGCCGTATTCCGCGAAGCCGGGCTGCGCGATTAGCTTTTCCACGAATTCCGCCTGGAAAACCAGAATGCCGAGTTCGAATTTTTCGCGGAGAAGGCGCATGACAATTTTTTTGCTTATGTTGTAGGGCGGGAATGAAACGACCTTGTTGAATGCCGGCAGTTCGCAGTGCAGGAAGTCCGCGTTCAGTACTGTGAGATTTTTTTTGGGCAGTTCTTTCCGCAGCAGTTCGCAGAATCCTTTTTCTATTTCAAGCGCTATTACCCTGCAGTGTTTTTGGATTTCCCTGGTTAAAAAGCCCGTGCCCGCACCAATTTCGAGCACTGTGTCTTTTTCTTTCAGCGCGGATTCGCGCACGATTCTTTCTATTGCCCGCCAGTTTACGACGAAGTTTTGCCCGAATTTTTTCGAGGGGCGGAAGCGGTATTTCACCATCAAATTGTTCAGTTCTGTGAACAAACTCATTGAACCATCCCTTGCACAGCGCTTCACCGGAAGCGCAGTCTCTCCTTTTTGGGAGGTCTTGCGAAAAGGTAGTGCTTTAGGTCTTTGTCGCGGAGTTCTGAAATTATTCTTTTTATTATTGTTTTTTCGGGGTTGGGCATAAGCGGAACGCGCTTTTCCATGTCCTCGAATGACTTGAATGCCTGCTTCTCCCGCTCGGACAGAATGTCGCGCATGTGCTTTTTTCCCAGCCCGGGCAGCAGTTCGAGCTGGTGCCTTCTGATTGTTATCGGTCCTGCTTCGTTGTAGAATTTGAGGAATTTTTCGCTTTCCTTTTTCACTATTTCATTTATCGCGTTCTCCAGTTCGTTCTGTGCCGTAGAAGTTAGCTCTTCAAAATTTATTCTTTTTTTTATGAACAGCACTTTGTCCCTTTCCTCCTTCCCTATGTAAACGCGCTCCATTGCTTTCAGTTCGCCTTTGGGCACCACTTCCAGCAAGGTGAAATATTTTTCCCCCAGCAACTGCGCTATTGGCTCTTCCTTGAAGGAGGTGCTCTTTCCTTTGGGCAGATAGTCAAGCGTGAGCGCAAAGTCCTCTACGAGCATCTCTTTTTTTTCATTGCCTTTTTCCATAAGAGCCCCCCCTTTTTTTTATCCAGTTTTTTTCTGATTGTTCTGTTTTTTTCCTCTTTTTGATTATTTTTTCTTCGGCGCGAATTTTTTGAGCAGTTCAAGCGCGGCTTTGAGGTCCTCCTCGCTGACCTCGTCCTTTTTTTCGCGGAAGAGGTTTATTGTTTCCTCCTCCGTCGGCATTACGTCAACCAGTTTTATTGCGAGTTCTTCGCTTATTGTTTCCAGTTTTTCAAGTTCTCCCAGAAGCTTTGCTGTTTTTGCTTTGGGGAGTTTGCTGAATGTTGAAGCGTACTTGTATGTCTGGTCCTGTTCGTACGTGAGTTCTTTTTCCTTCTTTCTCGCTTTCAGTAGTTCCTTTACCTGGAACAGCGTTATCGGTTTTTCTTCGACCATTTTTTCTCCAATCATTTTTTTGCCTCCAGTTCGCTTAAGTGTGCTGCCCCCGCTACGATCGTTTTTCTCATCTTCCCGTTTTTTATTTCAACCTCGAAGGAGTTTCCGCGCTTTCCCAGTACAATGCCTGTTTTTCCCTGGAACAGCACCGGCGGCATCCCCCCGTGGATGGAGCTGTCGATGTTTACTCTGACCGTTGTTCCCGGGCTGAATTCCGAGAACAGTTTGGTGACTGCCTTTTTCTTGTCCTTTTTTTTCATTTTTCTCCGCGATTTTCCCCTTTTTCCCTTTGCTTTCTTGCTTGCCATTGTGTTTCCTCCAGAGTTTACACTACCCAAATCTAGTGGAATATTAAGAATTCTTCAAAGGAAAAATATTTAAAAGGGCTTTTTTTTGCCTCCCGCGTGCCCGCGCTTCTTTTTTAACGAATTTTAACATTTTTAACAAAAAGCCCCTTTTTAAATACCTTTTTAAACCTTTTTGGTAAATGTATTGTTCATTTAAAAAGGGGGTTTGGAATCCGAATTCCCTTTTAAAAGGCTTGTGGGGTTTTTATGTGAAATATACTATTGTTAATCTGGTTGCTTCGGCTAATTTGCGCGGCACTCTGGACCTTTACAACCTTGCCATGAGCATTCCAAATATTGAGTATGAGCCCGAACAGTTTCCCGGCGCGATACTCAAGCTCAAGGAACCCAAGGTTTCAATGCTCCTTTTCAAGAACGGGAAAGTAATCTGCTCTGGAGCGGACAACGAGAAAGAGATTGCTGCCGGGATTCGCAAGGCGTCCAAGCTCGTGCACGAAATACAGAAGGAAATAAAGCCGTTAAAGCGCGTTACGTACACCGTCGTGAACCTGGTTGCAACAGCCGCATTGAACCAGACCGTTGACTTGTTCCAGGCAGCGCTGAACCTGGACAACGTCGAGTATGAGCCCGAACAGTTTCCAGGTGCAATAGTGCGCATTACCGATCCGAAGCTGACTCTACTGCTCTTCAAGAACGGCAAAATAATTTGTGCGGGTGCAAAAACCGAGGATTTGCTCAAAAAGGGCTTGAACAAGGCGGCGAGAATGATAAAGGCGATAAACAAGCCCAAGGTAACAGTTGCAAATCCGAGGAAGAAGAAAACAAAGCGCTCCAAAAAAAAGCCCGCTAAAAAAACTGCAAGAAAAGCGACAAAAAAGGCAGGGAAAAAAGCAAAGGGGAAAAAGTAATCCTTTTTATTCCTTTCTGGACAGAATTCCTTACGATTAGCGGTCATACCGCAGGGGTTACACCCGTTCCCATCCCGAACACGGAAGTTAAGACCTGTGGGGTATGGGTTCGCACTGCTCTTCGAGTGGAGCGGCCCGAAAGCTGCTAATCACTTTTCCTATTTCTGCGGCTTGCGCGATTATTTTTTAAATAACACGTGTCCGTTCACCCGAAAATCGGCAGAATGCCGAATTCTGCAAGCAAGTACAGCGCGTAAATTCCCACGAGAACCATGCCTTCGCGCGTGTCGATTTTGCCCTTTTTGGAGAAAAGGAACCAGACAGCGAAAATGGTGATGAAAAGGAACGGCACAACCGTTACCAGTGCCACTGTATTTATTTCTCTGGGGTTAAGGATTGAAAGAGTGCCCAATACTAAAGTAATGTTTGTAACCGCTGACCCAAACAAATCACCCATTGCGAGTGCATACTGCTTGCTCTTTATTGCGCGCAGTTCCACAGTAAGTTCCGGCAATGTAGTGCTTAACGCTACAGCGGTAGCGCCTATTACGGCGGGCGCAATAGCGAGTTCTCCTGCAATTGATACAGCCGATTCAACCAAAAAGTGCGCCGCAGCAAGCAGCACGGCAATGCTTATTAGGAGTTTTGTTCCAGCTTTCCATCCCCTTGCTTTTGCCGCGCCGTCGAACACCGCCTTGCCTATTTTTCCCCGCTTGTACAGCCTGTGCAGGAGGAATGCAAAAAGTGCGAAGAGTATTAGACCATGACCGATTGAAAGCGAGGAGGTGAAGAAAATGAGGACAGTGACAATGGATGTGATGAAAAGCAATTCAATCAATCCCTCAAATTCCTTTTTTTTGAGAACTATTTTTGAGCCAATTATTGCGCACAATCCTAAAATAAGTGTCAGGACGGTCAGGTTGGCGCCCAATACATTGCCAACCGAGAGGCTTGGCACATTTTTGAGCGAGGAAAAAATGGCAACGCTTAATTCCGGCAGGGAAGTTGAAACGGAAATCAGAATAAAGCCTATTGCGAAGGTTGAAATTCCGAGCAGTTTGGACAGTTCGACGCTGTTCTTTATTACCCATTCGCTGCTTTTCACCAGAAAGAAGGCGCTGGCGAGAAACACGAACAACGCTAAGGGCAGAGCGAGAGACATACCAATAGTAAGGTTGCGGAATTTAAATAATTATTGCTTCCCTGCCCTGTGCGTGGCGCACGAAAAAAAAGCGTGAAAATTCCTTCACAAAAGGTTTATAAGGATATGTGAATATTTTTTCACTTATGGTTCCTGTTGAGAAATGCTTTTCCGTTCTGGGCAGCGCGCTGCGCATCCGCATAATCGAAGCGCTGAAGGAAAAACCCGCGAGCGTCAGCGGGCTTTCCTCTCGGCTTAAGGAGGAAAGGAGCAATGTGTCGCATTCCCTTGCAATGCTCAAAAGATGCAATTTTGTCGTCAGCGAAAAAAAAGGAAGGCAGCAGATTTACTCCCTGAGCAACTGCATTGTGAACGACATGAAGAAAACAGGCACGTTACTTGAAATAATGGAAATGCACGCAAAACACCACTGTCACGGGAAATGCAGGCAAGAGGAGGCGAAAAAATGAAAGTTTACCTGGACAATGCCGCAACAACCCCTGTGAGAAAAGAAGTGCTCGAGGAAATGCAGCCCTTTTTTTCCGGGAAATTCGGCAATTCCTCCTCATTGCATTCCTTCGGACTGGAAGCGAAAGAAGGAATCGAGAAAGCTCGAGAAAAGATTGCCTCGGTTCTCGGCGTTAAGCCAAGCGAAATAATTTTCACTTCCGGCGCTACGGAAGCGGACAATTTCGCACTGAAGGGCGCGGCTTTCTCAGCCAGAAAGCAGGGCAAAAAGCACTTGGTCACCACAGCAATAGAGCACCACGCAGTACTGCACACCGCGCAGTGGCTTGAAACGCAGGGGTTTGACGTTACATACTTGCCTGTTGACGAATTCGGCTTGGTTACAACAGAGCAGGTTTCAGGGGCAATACGCGATGACACTTTCCTTGTTTCCGTTATGGCAGCCAACAACGAAATCGGAACAATACAGCCCTGGAGCGAAATAGCAAAAATCTGCTCGGAGCGCGGCGTTCCATTCCACACCGACGCAGTTCAGGCGTTCGGAAGAATTCCCCTCACCCTGGACAACGTGGACATGCTTTCCCTTTCGGCGCACAAAATTTACGGTCCCAAGGGGACAGGGCTGCTGATGGTAAAAGAGGGCGTTGCACTCGAACCGCTGATTCACGGCGGCGGGCACCAGCGCGGAAAAAGAAGCGGCACCGAGAATGTTGCCGGAGCAGCGGGATTTGCAAAGGCAGTTGAACTGGCGGAAAAAGAGCGCGAAAAGGAATCCAAACGGCAGCGCGTTCTGCGCGACAGGCTCATTGAAGGAGCGCTTCAAATTCCCGACTCGCGCTTAAACGGTCATCCAAAAAAGCGCCTTTGCAATAATGCGAATTTTTCCTTCAGTTTCATTGAAGGTGAGGCATTGGTGCTGAGACTGGACGAGCGCGGTATAGCGGCTTCGACAGGATCTGCGTGCTCTTCCCCGAACCTAGAGCCGAGCCACGTTCTGCTCGCCCTGGGCTTGAAGCCGAGCGAAGCGCACGGCTCGCTGCGCCTGACGCTGGGCAGGCATAATTCCGCGAGGGAAATTGATTACGCTCTCGAGGTTCTGTCCGGCGCAGTTGCGGAACTGAGGAAAATAAGCCCTTTCGGGAAGCACGGAGGTTGAGAAGAATGTACAGCGAGAAGGTTAGGGACACATTCCTTCACCCGAAGAACATGGGAAAAATGGAGAACCCTGACGGCACTGGCAAAGTGGGAAACATAGTGTGCGGCGACGTAATGTGGCTCTACATAAAGGTTGCAAGGAACAGCAAGGGCGAACGCGTGATTTCGGACATCAAGTGGCAGACTTTCGGATGCGCTGCCGCGATTGCCACTTCTTCAGCCGTAACCGAACTGGCAAAGGGCAAGACCCTGGAGCAGGCGCTTGAGGTTTCAAACAAAAGCGTTGTAGATTCTCTCGGCGGACTGCCGCCGGTTAAACTGCACTGCTCCGTTCTCGCGGAGGAAGCGCTCGGTGAAGCAATTTACGATTACATGAAAAAGAACAATTTGCCCGTGCCGGAAAAACTGCAGAAAAGGCACGAGAAAATTGTCGCGGAAATAAAGCAGATTGAGGAAAGGTACAGGGAATTCCTGCAGAAAGAGGACTCCACTGAAAAAAAGTAACGGGAGCGGTTACTTTTTAATTCATTTGCTCTCCTATTTTTAGGTAAATTTTGCCGTTCGCAGGCGTTGTTTTTGTCGTGGTTTTATGGGAAAAATCAGGGTGCCCCGGGGCTTGAGCCTTTCTTTTTTGGAGCGAATAAAAATAGGGAAAAAAGAGGCATTTTTCCTTCTGCTGGTGTTCCTTCTCGGATTTGGAATCAGGGCGCAGAACATTCAGCCCAACTACGAGTACTTTTTCGGTTTTGATTCCTACTACCACGCGAGAATGACCTCCTACATTATCCAGGACGGCGCAATCCCCGACAGGGACCCCCTCGCGTATTACCAGTTAGGATATGCCGCTCTGCCTGCCACAGGACCCTTTTTCTGGTATTTTTCCGCGGCACTCTACAAAATAGGAACGCTCGGCGCGGCATACGACAAGGAAACGTGGATTTTTTTCGTCAAGCTCTTGCCCGCTTTGTTCGGCGCGTTGACCGCTGCGGCAATGTTTTTTTTCGGCAAGGAACTGTACGGAAAGAAAGCGGGCTATGCTACAGCGGTTGTTGCCGCGGTCGTTCCGAGCTTTGTTTATAGGACGATGGCGGGATTCTTTGAAGAGGATTCACTGGGGTTTCTCTGGCTCGCAATCGGTTTTGTTTTCTTTTTGCGCTCCCTCAAGGAATTCAAAGTCAATGCGCGCTCGCTGGCGAATGCCGTTCTCGGCGGCGTATTTTTCGGAATAATGGCTTTCACCTGGGAATTTTACCTCATAGTGCCCGTGGTCATAGGTTTTTCCTTCCCCTTCATGCTTTTGAATGTCTGGGGCAAAAAGGAAAGGAAGGAAACAGGCGCGTTCTTGGTAAATTTCGCGGTTACCACCGCGGTTTTCACTGTTTTGACTTTCATTCAGGACGGCGCTTCGTGGATTTTCCGCGGAACAAAATACATAGTAAATTCGCTTCCATTGGGAGCAACGGCAGGCGGAACAATGGGCGCGGCACTGGTCATAGTCGGCGCGTTCGCTGTGCTCATCTTCGGAATTTTCCTCTTTTTGATGCTTGCCGGCGGAAAGAGCGCGCACGGAAAAAAAACGCGTTCAAGGATTCCGCTGCTTGCTTCAATGGTTGTTCTCTATGTTGCGCTTCTGGCGCTTTCAATTGCAATAATTGACCCGCAGGTAACCGATCCCGAGACAGGCGTGAAGGAAGGAATTTTTACCTCAAAATTCACGGAAAAGAGCGTTCTGGGCTCAACAATCGGGGAGGAAAGTTTGGGTAATCCCACTTTCGGCTACAAGTACAACGCGCTCATATTTTTGCCAGTCATCGCACTTGTCGCGATACCGGCATGGCTTTATTTTAGCCGGAAGGATTTTCTGTCCCCCATTGTGTTCTGGTGGGTTTGGATAACGCTTGTGATGGCGTGGTACAAGTTAAAGTTCACCTATGTTTTCGGCTTGCCCATTGCGGCTTCCGCCGGCTTTGTTGCCGCGGTGCTTTTCTTTTATTTCAAGGACAGGGAGCAGGCGGAAACAAAAGTCGTGGTGCTCGCACTTGCATTCATTCTATTTACAGGCGTTGCCGCGGGTTCCTACTTTGTGAGCAAGCGCCCACCAAGCATTGAAACAAGCCCTGCTTGGAAGGAAGCAATGCACTGGATAAGGGACAACACGCCGGAGGATTCCAAACTCTTCAACTGGTGGAGTTACGGGCACTGGCTTGCGTTTGTTACAGAAAGGCAGGTTTCGCTGGACAACAGGAACTGGAGCTTGGACGGCGACGCCAACTACGCGCAGTTCATTCTCGAGAACGATGTCAACAAAGCACTTCCGATTATAAGGGAGTTCGGCTCGGATTACATTATAATAGAGAGCGGCGAACTCGCGGGGCAGCATTCAATGCTCATTTACGCAAAACTCAAGGTGGATTACGGTCCGGCAAAGCCGGAGAACAGGCCCTATTTTTTCACCATTTCCTATGGCGAAGGCGTGTCGCAGTTTGTGCCCGGCTTTTTGCAGCTGCCCTGCGTGAAGCAGGCGGGCACTTACAACTGCTCCGGTCTCCAGTTCTCGGAAGAGCAGATGCGCTCCTATCTGACGGGATGGCAGCCCGAGCCGAACATTACAATAGACAGCGATGACACGGCTGCAGCATATGCTAACGGTCCGGACTTTTCCTCGCTGCTCTTGTTTTCCCCCGGGGCAAACAAGTCAATGGTCACAAGGCTCTGGTTGGGTGATCCCTCGCTGGACCAATACTTTGAAGAGGTTTTCGCCAACGGTGTGGTTAAAATTTTCAGGGTGAAGGAGTCTGTTTTCCAGTAAAGGGATTTGAATGCTCGTTTTTGTTTCACTGCTTATAATTGCTTCCTCTTTTCTGCTGGCTTTTCTCGTTGTACCCTTCATAGGGGACAGGATGAAAAAGCGCGGTTTGGTTAGCGCTGACCTGAACAAGTATGACGGGAGGAAAGTTCCCGAAATGGGCGGCATAGGCGTGTGGTTCGGTTTTTCCTTCAGCGTAATGCTTGCGATTTTCATTTTCACTTATTTCGGGCTGATTGAAATAAACCTTACCGTTCTGCTGGCGGGGCTTAGCACAATGATAATCGTCGGCTTTCTTGGATTGGTTGATGACCTAATCGGCTGGAAGAACGGATTGAAGCAATGGCAGCACGCTTTGATTCCCGTTTTTGCCGCACTGCCTTTGATGGCGGTAAGCATTGACAATCCCCCGATAATGGTTCCCTTTCTCGGGAGAATGCCCGCGGAAGTATTCATTCCCCTGCTGGGCGCGGTGAGTTTTGGAACTTTTTATTCACTCGTCCTGGTGCCCATAGGCGTAACCGGGGCGAGCAATGCAACAAACATGCTTGCCGGCTTCAACGGCTTGGAAGCAGGGCTCGGCGCAATGATTGTGGCAACGCTTCTCGCCGTGTCTTTCTCCATGAACCGCGTTGAGGGGATAATTCTTGCCTCGGCATTGCTCGGCGCGCTGCTTGCATTCCTGTGGTTCAACTGGTATCCCGCCCGCATATTCGGCGGTGACACTCTTACACTAATGACCGGCGCGGGAATCGCGACAATTTCAATAATCGGAGACCTGGAGAAAATAGGAATAATGCTGATGCTCCTCTATTTCGTCGAGCTTGTTTTCAAGGCGAAGAGCAAATTCAAGGCGGAGTGCTTCGGCATCCCGCAAAAAAACGGTACACTGAAACCGTGCAGTTCCGGCGGCTCCCTGACGCACTGGGTAATGCGCCGCGGTTCCTTTACCGAAAAACAGGTCGTGCTCGTCCTTCTTTCAATGCAGTTTGTTGTCTGCATCGCCGTTGCGTTCCTTTCCTTTATGAGGTTAATTGTAATCTGAATTGGGTGTTTTTTTGTCCCGTGGAATAAAAATCTGTCTCACCTGCTCGGCAGGCGGTCATTTAACCGAATTACTGCAGCTGGAGAATTCCTGGAAGGCATTCGACCATTTCTGGGTTTCCGACCGCAGGGCGAATGCTGTAGAATTAGGCAAGCGGGTTAAAATGTATTACGTTGCTGTTCCGAGGAGAAATCCCCTGAACCTTTTGGTTAATTTTTTCCAGGCATTCAGCATATTCCTCAGGGAAAAGCCCGACGTGGTAATAAGCACTGGTGCAGATGTATCCGTTCCGTTAATGCTTATCGCAAAATTGTTTCTGCGAAAGGTTGTTTTCATTGAATCTTTCTGCAGGGTGAAAACGCCTTCGCTCAGCGGGAAAATAATGTACCCCCTCGCCGACCTTTTCCTCGTGCAGTGGGTGGAGAACCTGGAGTTTTTCCCCCGCGCCGAGTTTTCGGGGAGCGTGTTTTAATGAAGGAAAAAATTTTTGTTTCCGTTGGAACGCACCCGCAGCCATTCGACCGCCTGCTGAGAGAACTGGACGGATTGCTCGAAAGCGGAAATCTGAACGCGGAAATTTTCGCACAGAGCGGAGCATGCGCCTACAAGCCGGAGCATTTCAGGGCGAAGCCCTTTTTGTCCCAGAAAGAATACGACCGCCGGATGAAGGAGGCGAGAATAATAATAGCGCATGGAGGCGCGGGCACGATAATCAATGCTCTCTTGCTTAAAAAGCCCGTGGTTGTTGTTCCCAGACTCCAGCGCTACGGCGAGCACACCAACGACCACCAGCTTGACCTGGCGGAAGCGCTCGCGAAAAGGAAAAAAACGCTTTACGTAAAGGATATGAAAGAACTGGGAGAGGCGATAAAAAAGGCGCATTCTTTCAGGCCTTCCTCCGCATCGGACCGCGAGAAACTGGAGAAAAGGCTCAGCTCTTTTTTGCTTGCGCTGAAATGATTTTCGTGTATGCTTTTTCGAATTCTGATGCAACGGTTTTAATGGAGTATTTTTTTACCGCCAATCCGCGGGCGCGTTTTGATTTTTCCTCCCGCAGTTTTTTGCTCTGTATGTATTTTTCCATTGCATCCGCTATCGCTTCCACGCTGCGCGGTTTCACCAAAAGCGCGGCGTTCCCCACAACGTTTTTTATTTCCCCTGTGTCCGTTGCAATTATTGCATTCCCGGAAGCCATTGAATCCAGAAGCGACATGCTTGCCGTTGCCTCGAAAGCAAAGGAGTGGACCATTATCTCGGCGCTCCCGTAAATTCGCGGCGTGCTCTCATAGGGAACGCGCTCCAAGAAGAAAACGTTTTTTTCCAGCCCGAGTTTTTCCGCTAGCCGGAATAATTCTTTTTTCCCCCTGCCGCCGCCGAATATCAGGTATTTGTATTCCGGGTGTTTTTCAGCGATTGACTTCATCGCCCTTACAATGAGGGAAATGCCCTTAACGTTCGTGGAGTGCAGGGGCTTCAGGGAAATTATCAAATGCGGGCCGTATTTTTCCAGGAGTCCGGGAGCGCGCTTTTTGGGCGTGAACTTTTCCGTGTCCACGCCGTTGGGAATCATTTTTATTTTTTTGCGCGGAATGCCCCATTTGAGCAGGTATTTTTCAATATTGTGGGTGCTCATTGAAACAAGCAGGTCGAAGCCAGTGCCTTTGAGCAGCCATTTGTTCAAAAGGAAGAATGCCTTTGCGTTCAAGCTCTGCCCCTCTTCGCTCAAATATTCCACTCCCGCGAGAAGCGGAACGCCCAGTGCCTTTTTTATTTTTTTTCCTATGAGCGCGGGGAACACGTCGTTCTGGGCGTGCACCACGTCAGGATTGAATTTCCGCGCGAGCTCCACCGCCCGGCGGGCATTCAGCAGGTATTGGAATTTGTGGAATGCGTGGTGCCCTATTGCGCGGCTGTAATAAACGCGCAGTCCCTTTGGCAGGCGCGCGCTGTGGTCTGTGTAGGGAGTGAAAACGAAAATTTCGTGCCCTTTTTTAAGCAGTTCGCGGAGCAGGTTGTTGCAGAATATTTCGCCGCCTCCGCCTTTCGGCTCTAGGTTGAAGGTGTGGGTTATGTAAAAAATTTTCATATTCAAGAATTGCACCAAACCCTTTTTAAACCATATAAAACATAATTTTATAACTGTTTTTTCAGCAGGAGTTTGTTCGGAATGGACAAGATAGACGGGGTCAGGGTAAGGAAACTCAGGCGCATAACCGACAAGCGGGGCTTCCTCGTGGAAATAATGCGCGGGGACTGGCCCGAATTCAAAAAATTCGGACAGGCATACCTGACATGCTGCAATCCCGGCTGGGTCAAAGCGTGGCATTTCCACGAAAAGCAGACAGATTCAATGGCTGTTGTCTGGGGAAAGGCAAAAATAGTGCTTTACGATTTCAGAGAGAAATCCCCCACTTATGGTAAAATGAACGAATTCATCGTTTCCTGCTCCGAGCCCTTGCTCATACAGATACCCCCCATGGTAATGCACGGCTTCACTGCCTTGGGCAGCGAGCCCGCGCTCATAGTGAATGTGCCGGACAGGCTTTACAATTATGAAAAACCTGACGAACTGCGCGAACCGTATGATTCCAAAAAAGTGCCCTATGACTGGGGCAAGGTAAAGGGCGGCGGCTGAAATGAAGTACGACAGGGTTCTCGTAACAGGCGGCTGCGGCTTTATTGGCTCGAATTTCATCCGCTTCATGCTGGAGAAATATACAGGAATTAAAATAACGAACTTGGACAACCTTTCCTATGCAGGGAGGAAGGAAAACCTTCGCGATATTGAGAAGAACAGGCGCTACAATTTTGTAAAGGGCGACATCTGCAGCCGCAGAATGCTGAAAAAATGGGTTCACAAAAATGATGCAGTAATAAATTTTGCCGCCGAATCGCACGTTGACCGCTCCATTCAGGATTCCTCGCCTTTCATTCACTCCAATGTTCTCGGCGTGCAGAGGCTTTTGGACGAATGCCTGCGCTCCGGCACCGAATTCATTCAGATTTCAACCGATGAAGTGTATGGGAGCATCAAGAGCGGGAGCTTCAAGGAGGGCGCGAAATTCAATCCTTCTTCGCCCTATTCCGCTTCAAAGGCTGCCGCCGAGCTCTTGTGCAACGCTTATTATGTAACGCATGAAATGCCGATCTCCATTACACGCTCTTCCAACAATTTCGGTCCCTGCCAGTTCCCGGAAAAGTTCATTCCTGTTGTAATACTCCGCGCCCTCAAAAGCGAAAAGATTCCGGTTTATGGCACGGGAAAAAACATGAGGGATTGGTTGTATGTAAAGGACAATTGTGCGGGAATTGACACAGTGCTGGGAAAGGGAAGCAGGCGGTGCGGGGTATACAACATTGGAATGGGCACGGAGAAAAGGAACATTGATTTGGCGAAAGCCATACTGAGAATAATGGGAAAGCCCCTCACGCTGATTGAATTCGTAAAGGACAGGAAAGGTCACGATTTCAGGTATTCAATCGACTCCACTAAACTCATAAAGCTGGGCTGGAAGCCCGGGCACTCATTCGATGCGGCACTGCGGGAAACAGTGCAGTGGTATCTGTCCAATGAATGGTGGTGGAAGGACCTTGTCTGACATTCTCCTCATAGGAAAGGGCTTTCTGGGCGAAAAGATTCATTCCCTTTTCGGTTCCAGCATAACAATGGAGACCGCCGACATTGTTCCCGGCACTGATTTTTTCCTCGATGTAACAAACCCGGGGCAGTGCTCCAGGGCAATGCGCAAGGCAAGCCCCGAAACAGTAATTCTGACCGCTTCCCTGGCGGGAGTGGACTACTGCGAAAGGAATGCGGAAAAAGCATTCGCGGTGAACGGCTATGGGGTCAAGAATGTCGCGGAAGCAATACGCGAATTCAGCCCGGAAGCAAAGCTTGTTTATTTTTCAACCGATTACGCTTTCGACGGGAAAAAAGGCAACTACAACGAAAACGATTCAGTCAATCCCCTGGGCGTTTACGCAAAATCAAAAGTGAAAGGCGAAAGGGAGGCAATGCGCTTGGACGATTTCCTCGTGCTCAGGGTCTCCACCCTGTACGGATTCAATTCCCGCGAGGACAAAATGACTTATACGAGAATGATAATAGAAAACCTGCGGGCTGGAAAAAAAATACTCGCGTCAAAGCAGGTAACATCGCCCACATTCATTGACGACTGTGCGAGGGCAGCCCTTGCGCTGGTGGAAAAAAAGCAGTGCGGGATATTCCATGTTGCTGGTCCCGAGTCATTCTCCCGCTCTGCCTGGGCGCAAAAAGTCGCGGAATCCTTTGACCTGGATTCAGGGCTGATTGAAGAGGTTGCAGAGCTGCCGGGCCAGGTTGCCCCGAGGCCCGCGGACTCATCGCTTGACACAGGCAAGCTGCTTTCCGCGGGAATAAAAATGTCCCCCCCTTCGGTTGCACTGGAAAAAATGCGGGGGCAGATGGAAAAGGAGGGAGTTCTATGAAAGGAGTTATTCTTGCAGGGGGCACCGGCTCAAGGCTCATGCCTTTAACGCGCGTTACAAACAAGCACTTGCTTCCTGTGTACAAAAAGCCCATGATTTATTACCCAATAGAGAAACTCGTTGAAATGGGTGCAAAGGAAATACTTCTCGTGTGCGGAAAAGAGCACGTGGGAGACTTTGTCAGGCTCCTCGGCTCAGGAAGGGATTTCGGGGTGAATTTCACATACGAAATACAGGAATCCGCCTCGGGAATAGCGGACGCGCTTCGCCTCGCCGAGGACTTTGTTGACGGGCAGAAGTTTGCGGTTGTGCTCGGGGACAACATTTTCGAGGACTCTTTTTCAGGCGCGCTGCATGAATTCCGCAAGGGAAAAGAGGAAGCGCGCGTTTTCCTCAAAGAAGTACAGGACGCGGAGAGGTTCGGCGTGGCTGAAGTGCAGGGCAGCCGCGTGCTTAAAATAGAGGAAAAGCCCGCAAAGCCCAAAAGCCCTTACGCCGTCACCGGACTTTACATGTACGACGGAAGCAAGGTTTTTGATATCATCGCCGGGCTTAAGCCGAGCAAGCGCGGCGAGTACGAAATAACGGATGTGAACAACCATTTTGCGAAAAAAGGCACCCTCGGGGCGGCATTCCTCAAAGGGTTCTGGACGGATGCGGGAACGTTTGAATCCTATTTCCGCGCTTTGCACCTGCTTATGGAGAAAGAAAAGGGCAAGTGATTGCTGTGCTTGAGGCAAGCATAATTGTCGCCACAAAAAACCGCGCTCCCATCCTCAGGAAAACGCTTGACGCAATGCTTGCATTGCGGCATCCCTCTTATGAAGTAATTGTCGTGAACGACGGCAGCAGCGATGAAACGGAAAAACTGCTGGAGGGTTTTTCAAAAGGGTCCGGGAAAATAAAAGCGCTTAATTTTCCCCGTTCCAGGGGTCCGGCGTTCGCGAGAAACCGCGGGATTGAATTGTCCCAGGGAAAATTCATAGTGATAATGGACGACGACTGCATTCCCTCGCGGAAATGGCTTTCCGAACTGCTAAAGCCGTTCAGCAAAGGAAAAAAAGTCGGCATTACGTCTTCCTTCAACGACTGGGGCGGCACTTCCACTGCGTACAGGCGCGAACTGCTTGAAAGAATCGGCTTTTTTGACGAGGAATTTCCCACGAGCTATCGCGAGGATACTGACACGGTGTTCAAAATATTTGACCTGGGCTACCGCCTGGAGCGCAATCCGCGCGCGGAATTCGTGCACGAGCACTCGCAGCCAAAAGGCTTCTGGGAAAAAGCGAAATACGGCTGGGCGCGCGTGAAAGTGCACCAGGTCGATCCCTTACTTTACAGGAAGCACCCCGCGCGCACGAAAGAATTCCTTGACATCAAGCTCGGCTTTGTGAGGAATCCCCTGCGTGACTTTGAGAATGCAACCGGTCTATGGTGGAAAAAGAATCCCAGAGTGGTGCTCGCCTCCCCGCAGGGCGTTCCCCTGCTCGAGAACAGGACTCCAGTGCACACACTGTTCATTATTTTCGTGGGAGTGCTTTACGCTTTCGCCGTGAAACTTTCGCGCCTGTACGGGAGCATTAAATACGGAAAACTGCTGGTGTGATTATGCTGGATGCCAAAGAAGAGGAGTTTTTTTCGCGCTTGAAGAAAAGGCACATGCACGCGCTTTTGTCGGTTTCCCTCGCAATAATCCTTTTCTGCCTTGCTCTGGTTTTCGGGGTTTTTTTCCCGCGTTCCATTGCTTCGGCGGTTGTTTTTATTGCCGGCTTCCTTTCAGTGCTCTTTGGAGTTTCCCTGAAGCGCGGCATTTTTTTGAGGCATTCCGGGGACGAGGGCATGCTCGTCCTCGATTCAGTGTCACATCCCGTGCGATTGCTGGGAATTTTTTTCTTTTCCCCTGCAAGGCATGCCGTAAGCTCCGCGCTCCAGAGAAAGCTTTTCCAGTTTTTCCTTCATTTCTGCTACTGGCTTATGCTTGTCTTTCTTTTTCCCCAGCTCTTGTTCATTGCAGTCTTTTTTTCCGAGCCGGGGGGAACGCTTGAGGCACTCGCCCTTTTCTGGGGCTCTGAAATTGTAATGTTTCTGATTTTCGTGTTTGTTGCAGCGCTTTCAATGGAGTGGAGCGACAGCGCGAAAACAATGCAGGACATTGAAAAATACCATGCCGAATTCTCTGAATCAGCGAAAGCAATCGACAGCGAAAGATTGCTTGAGCTCAAGGAAAAAATCGGCTGATTTCAGCGCCGGAGCCTGCGCGCGAATTTCCGCGCCAAATCGCGGACTCTTCTCGCTCCCCGCACGCGCGGGAGAGTTTTTCTTTTTTTTTCTGGCGCGGCGAGCTTGCGGCTTTTTTCAATGAATTCCCTCGGGGATTTCACTTCAATGAATTCAATTCCTGCCGCGCAAGCCATTTCTCGGTCGGAGGGGCGGTCGCCGAAGGCATAGCCCTTGGGATTCGAAAAATAGGAAAGGAACTCCCCTGCAGCGGCACGCTTTGTGGAATGCACCGGCACAATGTCGCAACCCGCGGCAGTGGGAATCATTGCCATTTTTGTTGAGAATTCCCCTGAAAAATTGGCGAGTCTCACCGCTTTTTTCACCGCTTTCTCCAGTTCGCGCCGGCTTGCGCCCGGAACACCGCGGGTGGTGTAACAGAAGGAAACCCTTGTGGGCACAACCCTGAACCGTCCGCCGAGTTTTTCCACGGTTCTTTCAACGAATCCCGAAATTCTCTTCCTTTCAGTTTCCGCGTAAATTTTTGCCTGACCTATTGGCGTGTGCTCCCATGCGCCGGTTTGGGCGTGCCTGAAATAGCGGAGCGAGCCGTGCTCCGCGTAAACCAAAACGCTTTCATGCAATCCGTGTTTTTCAAGCGCTTTTCCCAGACCCAACTCTTGCAGCGAAGCCGGGCTCCTCCCTGTAATAATGCATACACTGAATCCCCCTGCCTGGAATTCCCTCATTCTTTCAAGCGCTTTTTCCGATATTACCCTTTTTCCTATCGCTCCGCCGGTTATTACGTCGTCAAGGTCTAGGAGCAGCACTTTGTCAATTTTTTCCCTTGAAGACATGCTTCCACTTTTGTACCAATACCATAAAAATAGTTTTTGCTGCCCTTTATAATAGTATAGGGGCATTATTGGATAATTCGCCTGTTTTAGTGCAAATCTTGGAAAACGTGGTAAAAAATGCGCATTTTAATGTTGAACCCGCCCTTCAAGCCGAAGTTCTCCAGAACCTCGAGAAGCCCGGCGGTAAGCAAGGGCGGCTGCGTGTACTATCCCATGTGGCTTGCTTATGCCACGGGCGTGCTGGAAAAGGCAGGGCACAAAGTGAAATTGCTTGACGCGCCGGCAGAGGGAAAAAACCGCGCTCAAACGCTAAAGATTGCCAAGCGCTTCAAGCCGGAATTGTGCGCGCTCGACACTTCAACGGCGAGCATTTTCAACGACCTCGTGGTTGCGGAGAAATTGAAGGATGCAACGGGCTGTTTCACTGCAATGATGGGAACGCACGTTTCCGCTCTTCCCGAGTGGACTCTGCAACAGAATGCCGCGGTTGACGCTGTCGCCGTGCACGAATACGATTACACGCTCAGGGAACTGGCAGAGGAACTGGGCAAAAAAAAACCCAATCTTGCAAAGGTCAAGGGACTTGTTTACCGCTCCAAGGGAAAAATTATAAGGAACGAGAGCAGGCCGTTTATCAAGAATCTGGACGAGCTTCCTTTCGTCAGCGCGGTCTACAAAAAGCATTTGAACCCGCGCAATTACTTCTATCCCGCGAACCTGTATCCCGAGATAACTATTGTCACAGGCAGGGGTTGTCCGTTCAGGTGCACTTACTGCGTGCTGCCCCAGACAATGTTCTCCCGCTCCTACAGGACAAGGAGCATTGAAAGCGTTATCGCAGAACTCAAATACATAAAAAAGGCATTCCCCAAAGCAAAAGAGGTTTTCTTCGAGGATGATACGCTTACCGCGAACCCTTACAGGGTGCGCGAGATGTGCGATGCAATGCTGAAAGAAGACCTGCAGTTAACTTGGAGCACAAATGCCCGCGCTGACGTTGATTTTTTCACCCTTAAAAAAATGAAGAAATCCGGCTGCAGGCTCTTGTGCGTGGGCATTGAATCGGGAAGCCAGGAAATACTGAACAATATTCGCAAGGGCACGCGCATTGAAACGATTCGCAGGTTCATGGCTGATGCAAAGCGCGCTGGCATTCTGGTTCACGGATGCTTTATGCTCGGCAACAAGGGCGAAACAAAGGAAACAATACGCAAGACAATTGATTTTGCAAAAGAACTCGACCCTGACACGGCGCAGTTCTTTCCCATAATGGTTTACCCCGGCACGGAAGCCTATGAGTACTTCCGCAGGGAAGGCTTCCTGGTCAGCGAGGATTATGCCCAATGGGTCAACGAGGAGGGAAGCCACAACTGCATGGTTTCGAGACCCTGGCTTTCAAGCAGGGAGTTGGTGCAATTGTGCGACATGGGCCGCAGGGAATTCTACCTCCGCCCGAAATTCCTTGCGGGAAAGGTGAAGGAAGGGCTGGCTGACCCCAAGGAGTTCATGCGCCTGGCAAAAGGCGGCAAAACATTCCTTAAATACATTGTCCGCGGAACAAAATGAGCTGGTTGAATGAACGCAAGCATAATCGTTCCTGTTTTCAACGCCCGGAGCACTATACGCGAATGCATTACTTCACTTAAAAGCCAGAGGTTTTCCGGCAAATTTGAAATAATCGTCGTGGACGACGGTAGCACGGATGGAACGCTTGAAGAACTGGAAGGAATGCGCGAAATAAAAATAATAAGGCAGAAAAACTCGGGTCCCGCTTCCGCAAGGAACAAAGGGGCGAGGAATGCGCGCTATGAAATTGTCGCGTTCATTGACGCGGACTGTGTCGCCTCGGGCACATGGCTTGAGGAAATGGTAAAGCCCTTCAGCGAAAAAAGCGTTGCAGGAGTGCAGGGCGCTTACAGGACAAAACAGAAAGAGTTTATGGCAAGGTTTTCCCAGATTGAAATAGAATACAGGTACAAAAAAATGTTGGACTCTGAGCGAATGGACTGGATTGGTTCCTATTCCGCGGCATACCGCCGCAGCATATTCCTTAAAGAGCAGGGCTTTTCCAGGGAATTCCGCAAAGCAAGCGGCGAGGACCCTGACTTGAGCTACAAGCTCTCCGAAAAGGGCTATTTGCTAAAATTCAATCCCCTTGCCGTGGTCTACCACTCCCACCCTGTTTCAATACGCGATTATTTGAGGAGAAAATACGTGCACGCTTTCTGGCGCGTTCTCCTTTACAAAAAGCATTCCTCAAAAGCCGCAAAAGACAGTTACACGCCGCAGCCCTTAAAGGCGCAAATCGGCTTTTTGGGGCTGTTTTTTGCCTTTTTAGGGCTTTCAGCAATCAATGAAAATTCCCTGTTTTTCGCCCTGTTGTGCCTGTTTTTCTTTGTTTTTTCCACTCTGCCCTTTGTTTTCTTTGCGCTGAAACGCGGTTTTCTCCTGGGTGCAGCGTCTTTTTTCATTCTCCTGGCAAGAGATACAGCCTTTATAGCGGGACTGCTCAAGGGCACGCTGTGCGGGATTTGGAGGGCTAAAAAGTGAAAATTTGCCATTTTTCCAACCGTTTTGCGCCCTGCGAGGGCGGCATTGAGAAAGTGGTTTTGGACTACTGCCTTGAAATGAAAAAACGCGGTCACGAGAGCAAAGTTGTGTGCCTGAACAAATGCGCTCATTCTGGGAAAAAACTCCCCAAAAAGAGCACTGAGCAGGGCATTGAGGTCGAGCGCGTGCCCTTTCTCGACCTCGGCTTTTACAGGATTTCTCCGAGCATTCTCCTGCACTTAAAGGACTGCGATGTATTGCACGTGCATGGCATTGGCTATTTCGCGGACAAACTCATTCCCCTCAAGCTCTTTCACGGCAGGCCGGTCATCGTGAGCACGCACGGCGGAATATTCCACACCTCGCCGAACAACCCGCTTAAAAAATTCTACTTTTATTTGTGGAACCGTTTTCTTTTGCGGTTTGCGGACAAAGTCATCGCGGTCAGCGGACACGACCTTGAATTGTTCTCGCGCATTCTGCCGGATGAAAAAATTGCACTCGTAGAAAACGGGCTGCGCCTGCAGCCCTTTGCGGGGCTGGGAAAGAAAAAAAAGAGGAATGCTTTCCTTTTCGTGGGCAGGCTCAGCAAAAACAAGCGCGTTGACCTGTTGCTCGAGGCATTCTCCCTCGCTGCGAAGAAAAATAAAAGCACAAAGCTCTTTGTGGTAGGCGGCGATTTTGAAGGATTGCTCTCCGGCCTTAAAAAGAAGGCAAAAAAGCTCGGCATCTCCAAGCAAGTGAAGTTCACAGGCAAAGTTTCCGATGCCGAACTGCTGGAGCATTACTCCAGGGCAGAATTCTTTGCCTCCGCCTCGGAATACGAGGGCTTCGGGGTAAGCGCGCTCGAGGCAATGGCTTCGGGCTGCATTCCTGTGCTGAACGCCATTCCCTCATTTGAAAAAATTCTCTCGGGGGGGAATGCGGGCTTTATTGCCGATTTTTCCCATCCGGAAAAGGCAGCGGAAACGCTCGGCAAAGCGTTCGCCCTTGGAAAAGCCCGGCGTGAAAAAATGTCCCGCGCGGCAAAAAAGCGCGCTTCGCAGTTCTCGTGGGATGCACGCATAAAACAGCTGCTTAAAGTTTACAAAAATTCAATAAAGGGAGTGGTATTGTGAGAGTGCTTTATTCCGCAATAGATGTGGGCATTCCTGCATTTCACGGAGGGGCATCGCACGTGCAGGAAAGCGTTTCAGCATTGGAGAAACTTGGGCACGAGGTGTTCCTTGTTTCCCAAGGGGGGTGGGGAAAGCCGCTCGCTGAGAAGAAGCGGAACGTTTCAATTTACCGCGTGCCCGTTTTTTTCGAACACGGGTTTTTGCGCGTGCTGAATTTATGGCTTTTTTCAATCCCGCTTTTTATTTACCTGCTTTCTTTCAAGGTGGTTGATTTTGTGTACGAAAGGAACAGGGTGTTCGGCAATTGCGCCGTAGTGCTCGGCAAAATTCTGGGAAAAAAATGCGTTATTGAAATGAACGAGCCCCTGGTGCAGGCTGCGGAGCAGGAATTCGGGCACTCGCCCAAATTCTATTTTGTCAAGTGGTGGTTTTATTTTACCGCGCGCTTCGCGGACGTTGTAACCGTAACGCACAAGTGCATGGCTTTCGGGCTGCCCAAAGAAAAAATACTGAAAATCCATTACGGCGCCAATCCCGAGAAGTTCTATCCCGCGAGAAGGAATCCCGCGATAGTGAAAAGGTTTTCCCTGAAAACGGGAAAGACAGTGTTCTACTCCGGTTCTTTCCGCGAATGGCACGCACTGCGAGAAACAATCGAAGCAGCCGCAATCGCGGTTAAAAGGGACCGCTCGCTCAAGTTCCTTTTCGCCGGAAGAGGGGAAAAATTCCAGGAAGCAAAAAAACTCGCGGAAGAAAAAGGTCTGCGGCGCAACGTTGTTTTCCTCGGCAGAGTGCCCTTTTCGAGAATGAATTCCTACATTAATTCAAGCGACACCTGCCTCGCGCTTTTCAGCTGCTACTACCCCTTGTTCAGGAAATGCTCCTATTTTTACTCCGCCCTCAAAGTGCACGAGTACAAGGCGTGCGGTAAGCCCGTCATTGCAACTAAAATGGGCAACCTCAGGAAAATGGTAAAGCACGGAAAAAACGGGTTGCTCGTGAGCAATTCCCCAAAGGAAATCGCTGCCGCTGTCCTAAAGCTGTCGCGCAGTTCTGCTTTGCGGAAGAGAATGGGAAAGCGCAACAGAACCGAAGTGCTCGAAAAATACAACTGGATTGCCGTGACGGAAAAAGTTCTCAGGGCGGTGAAAGCCCGTGAATGAAAGCGCGGAACTGAGAAAACTTTACTCGGATAAATACTTCAGGCACTGCTGTAGGGGAAGCAATGAATTTGAAGGGGGCAAACTGCACCATTCCTTCAAAAGAGCCCTCAGCGAACTCAAGCCGCATAAGGGAGACAGGGTTATTGACATTGGCTGCGGTCGCGGCGAAGCGGTAATTGAATGCGGAAGGCGGGGCTGCCTTTCAATTGGAACGGATTTTTCGATGAATGCCCTCAGGATAGCGGCAGGGAACGCCCGAGGAAAAGCATTTTTTGTCCTCGCTGACGCAACGGAACTGCCCTTCCGCTCTGCAGCATTCAATAAGGCATTCTTTCTCGAAACACTAGAGCATGTTCCCAAGGAAAAGGAAGCAGGGCTGTTTTCCGAGATTGAAAGGGTGCTTTGCGGGAAGGGAAAGCTCTTTGTCACCACTTCGCCGAGCAGTTTTGTTTCAAAGCCGTTGTATGCAATTGCAGGCCTGCTGGGAATGAAACGCGGCTTGAACGAGCAAATGCATGTGAATGAAAAGAATTATTTTTCCCTGCGCGCTTCTTTGCGCAGAGCGGGTTTTTCTCCCAGAATCAAAATGCGTTTTGTGCCAGAATGGTTCGAGGTTGCAGTTAAAGGAAAGCGCTTTGACTTTGTTTTCCTGCCCTTCGTGGGAATTTTGAAGTCAAGGCCCGTGAAATGGCTGTGCGGGCGTTCCCCCCTCAGGTTTTTTTTCGGAACGCATCTGGGGGCGTTCGCCGAAAAGGGGGAACGCAAAGCGGGGCGGGTTTAAAAAATGTTTTTTTATGGAATTAAAGTGGTTTGAATGGTTGTCATCCCAAAACACTTGGATTACCTCAAAAGGTTCGCCGACCTTGATTCAGGCAGTGTGCTTGACGTGGGGGTAAGCAGCATCCATCCTCACAGGAGCCTGCGAGGAAAAAACGTATTGCACTTGGACCTGGAAAAAACGCCCGGTGTTGACGTTTGCGGGGATGCGAGAAATCTTCCCTTCCCAAGGGATTCATTCGATTTTGTTGTCTGCTCGCACTTGCTCGAGCACCTTGAGTCCTATGAGGACGCTAACTCGGTTGTGGTGGAACTTAAGAGGGTTGCCAGAAAGAAAATAATAATCGTGGTTCCCGAACTGCGGGAGGTTGATTTGGGGCCGGCTTACAAAAACGAGCACAAAATTGCTTTTACAAAATACTTGCTTGTTTTTCTTGCGGGAAAAATAAATGGATTGAATGTGGAGTATTGTGGCAACCATTCAATTGGGTTTTTCGGCGGCCTTCGCGGTTTTTTTGGAATGGGCGATTTGGTCTGCGTATGCTCAAAGCAGTAGAAGGTAATGCTTATGAAAAGGGAGAATTTTTCAATCATTGTTCCCGCATTCAACGAGGAGCAGGGGATAGCGGAAGTAATCCACAGGTGCAAAAAGGTAATGCGGAAGGGTGACGAAATAATCGTGGTGGACGATGGCAGTGTGGACTGCACTTCAGAAAAGGCGAAAAGCGCGGGCGCCAAGGTTGTAAGGCATGAAAAGAACAAGGGAAAAGCATTTGCCCTGAAAACCGGCTTTAAGGCAGCAGCGAACGAAATAGTTGCAACGATTGATGCAGACTGTACTTATCCTCCGGAGGCGTTCCCGGAAATGCTCGCCGAGCTGGAGGGCGCTGACCTTGTAGTGGGAACGCGCTTTAGGAGAATGTGGCCCCGCGACCTGGCGTGGCACAGGGTTGCGGCAAACAAGCTTGGGGCGTTATTTGCAAGCGTTTTGCTTGCCAGAAAGGTAACGGATGTAACCACGGGACTGCGCGCTTTCAGGAAAAAAATATTGAAGGGCATGCCTGAAATAAGAGCTGAAGGGCTGGACTTTGAGGCGGAGTTTACCGCAAGGGCAATTTCAAACGGCTTCCGTTACAAAGAGGTGAAAATTGTCGCTGAAATGAGGAAAGGCCGCTCTACTTTGAGTTTTTTCAGGCACTTGTGGCTTTTCTTCAAAGCCGTTCTGAGGGGAAAATTTTCATGATTTTTTTGGTGGAAAAATGTTGAGGAGTTTTAGGAGAAAACAAATTCTTTCGCTCGTGCAGCCCTTTGTTGGAACGAAGACAAAAGTGCTTGACGCGGGCTGCGGCGATGCTTGGCTTTTGCATTCATTGAAAGCAAAAAGAAAAGTTGGCTTGGATACCCAAAGGCATCAAAGGCTTTCCATGCAAGGAATTGAATTCTTCCAGGCAAGCGTTTACTCGCTGCCCTTTCCTTCCGCGAGCTTTGACGTTGTTGTCCTAAATTCAATGGTCGAGCACTTAAAGGATGCGAATAAAGCGCTGCGCGAGTGCAGAAGGACGCTTAAGAAAGGAGGAAAAATTCTCGTTTGGATGCCCACAGCGCAGTCCGACTGGCTCTTGAAACTGCTCTCCTCTCTCGGCTTGTTGGGAAGATTCAGGCACGAAAGGTATTACGGCTTGGAAGAGTTTGCGGCGATGCTCGAGAGAGCGGGTTTCAGGGTTCTGAGGAAGGAATTCAAAAATTTTTCAATTAATGAGTTTTTTGTGGGGGAAAAGAAATGAATTCTTCCAGGCTTCGGCGTAAGCCAATGAATTTTTTGCTTGTTTCAATTGACTGCCTCAGGGCAGACTGGCTTAAGACACCCGCTCTTAGAAAAATTTCAGAAAAGGGAATCCAGTTTACCAACGCAATCACCGCTGCAAATTCAACCGATCCTTCGCATTTGTCCGTCCTCACAGGCCTTTACCCCAGAACCCACGGAATACACGAGAACGGGATACGCCTCAACAAGAAAAATTTCAAACACGTTTTTTTGCAGGAAATCCTTAAAGGCAAAGGCCATCATACCGCAGGATTTGTCGGAGTGGAACACATGGGCGCGCTTTACGGGTTTGACAGGGGGTTTGACTTTTTTTCATCCTCTTCTTGGGGTCTTTTCAGGTATTTGTTCAACAAAAAACTGGGTCTCTGGATTGGAAAGCACCACATAACCTTGGTTAAGATTTTGTCAAGAATTGGATTGAATTTTGCAAAGCACAGTAGGAAATGCAAGGAGGTTTTTTCGGATTTCAGAAAATGGTTTGAAATGGAAAACAGGCAGCCGTTTTTTTCCTTTGTCCATTTCTTTGACGCTCATGTAATTTACAAAAAAAAGTATGAATCCAGCTTGGAAAAAATAGATTTTTTCCTTGGAAAAATGGTTGAAATGGTCCCGCGGAACACCTGCATTATTGTTTTCGGGGATCACGGGCAGATTTTTAAAGAAAACGGAAATAAGCAGCAAGGACATGGCCACACATTGAAGGAGGAGGAATTGAGGGTTCCGCTTGTTTTTTATTTCAAGGACGGTTCCTTTGGCTCTAAGGAAGTAAAAAGACAGGTGCAGCTCGTTGACATCTTTCCAACAGTGCTGGATTTGACTGGTGCAGGATTTAAGAGCGAGGGAAGTTCCCTCAAACCGTTTATTGAAGGAAAAAAGGCAGTTGAATTCCGCAAAAACGCGTTTACTGTTTCATATTTCCCTTTCGCGAAAAAATGGAGTGTTCGAAGGGAAGACGGATGGAAGCTTGTTTATTTGAGGGAGCGCCGTTCTTTCAAACTTTTAAATTTTCTCAGAGACCCCAGCGAAACAAAGGATTTTTCAGAGGAGTTCCCTGAAAAAGCGAAAGAACTCAGGAAAGATCTTCTCGGTTTCCTTGAAGGGGGAAAAATTGCCAGGGCAAAGAAAGACAGAAGAACCAATGAAATGCTTAAAGGGCTCGGCTATTTGTGAATTTTTTCGCTTTCCTGCACTGCCTTCCCGTAAAGCAGTTCGAAGTCGGCGAGGAGTTTTTCCCACGAATAGTTTTTCCTTACATGTCCTCTGCCATTTTTCGCAATTTTTTTCCTCAACGATTTTTTTCCCAGCAATTCCTTCATCCCTTTTTTAAGTTCCTCTGCGGAACCCGCCCTGACCAAGTACCCTGTTTCCAAGTGCTTCACAACCTCTGGAATTCCGCAGACCCTTGCGGCAAGCAGTGGTTTTTCCATTGCCAATACCTCTAACATTCCGTGGGGGAAAGGGTCATACAGAGAGGGCATCACAACAAGCACACTTTTTGAAATCAGCGCAGGCATTTTTTTGTGTTCAATCCCGCCCAAAAATTCCACTTTGTCCTGCAAGCCGAGCTCGCGCGCTTTTTTTCTGTAGAATGCCTCGCTTTTTCCCGAGCCGGCAATTTTGAGCTTTGTTCCATTTATCCCCGTGAATGCCTCCAGCAATTCATCCAGTCCTTTCCAGGGAACAATCCTGCCGGCAAAAAGAACGAATTTCTCGCTGCGCGCGTACTTTTTCGGATTGAAAAGCGCGAGGTCAACCGCGTTGCGGAGCAGAACGGTTTTTTTTCCCGGCACGCCTCTGCGTAGCAGCTGTTTCTGCTGGAATTCGCTCGGGCATGTGACAAGCGCTGATTTTTTTACAAGCCAGGACTGCAGTGAGTCGAGCACTCTCGCCTTGAGCGGGAGTTCCGCTTTTCCGCCCCTGTACCTTTTCCCTATTTTTTCAAAGCCGAGCGATGAATAGTTTATGAGGAATTCGAGGGAAAGGTCGCCGGTGTATTTTGTTATAAGCGGGGCTTTGCTCCGTGCAATTTTTTTTGCCAGCACCGCTGCTGCGGCGCTAAGGTTTAAATCGTGTGCGTGGACCACGTCAGGATTCCATCTTCTCATAATCGGCGTTGCAAGAAAAGCCATTGAAAAAACAGAAAAAATATTGTCGAGCGCGGAGGCTTTTTTTGGGTTACCGCTCAAATGCCGGGCGCGGTGCACTGTAAAGCCCTTTTTTTTCTCCGTTTTGGCGTAAGCCGGAAATCTGAGCGTTACCACTTTGACCGAATGACCTTTTTCAGCAAGTCTTTCCGCGAGTTCCGGCACGCTGCTCGCGGGACCGCCTATTCTCGGCGGATAGTTTGCTGAAACAATGAGCAGTTTCATGTTAGTAATAGTGCCTCTGAAAGTATTTAAAAGAACCCTGCAATGTTATTTTTTAATGGAGCCTGTTTTTTCCGATTTCAGCGGAAGCAAGGCGCATTTCCGCTTCTCAAAAGCCCGTTCGAAAAGGATTCTCAGAGTGCTTTCCCTTTTCAAGGAATTGAAGGGCTGCTGTTTGCTGGATGCTGGCTGCGGTTACGGCTTTGTGTCAAGGGAGCTTGCGCGTAAGTGCGGGGAGGTGACAGGTGTTGACACCAACAGGCGTGCGATTGATTTTGCCAAGCGGGCTGCGAGGGAAAAGGGGGTTAAGAACTGCAGTTTCCTCAACGAAAATGCTGAAAGGCTTTCATTTGGGGGGAATTCATTTGACATTGTAGTGTCTTATCAGGTATTGGAGCATGTTGGAAACCAGAAAAGATATTTGAAGGAATTGAAGAGAGTGCTTAAGGAGGACGGCGTTCTCTATATTGCCACACCAAACAGATTTTACCCAATTGAACCGCATTACAAGATTCCATTCCTTGCCTTAATGCCTTCCTTCCTTGCAAACATTTTTGTAAGGGCAAGGGGCGTGAAAGAATATGATATAAAACTTCTTTCGCGGAAAAAACTGGCGCAATTGCTTATGGAAACCGGTTTCCAATTCGAGGATTTCACGGGCAAAATTGTAAGAGATCCAGAAAAGTTTTGCGCGCGGAAGGATTTCGGGTTAAAAATGAAGTTCTTGAAGCACTTTTATTTCTTTCCCTTCAGATGCTTTGTGCCGGGCTTTATTTTTGTCTGCCGGAAGTGATTTTCCCTTTTTTAGGGCTCCCCAAAAAGCGGTAACCCCAGGAAAGAGAAACAATGAAGCCAAGGGCGATTGGCAGCAGTATAACCAGCCTTCGCGCAATTACCACAACGAGTGCAATTCCCGAAGGAACGCCTAGGAACTCGAACATTAAAATCATGGCGAATTCCCTCACTCCGAGCCCGCCCGGAATCTGTGAAAGCCCGCCCACGAAGATAGAAATGGCGACAATTACGAGAATGTAGCCCATTGGAACATAAGTGCCATAGGAGAGAAAAAAAGACTCCATTACAAGTGTTTGCACCACCCAGTATGCAGCAACCAAAACCAGCACAGGAAACATTTTCCTGCTTAAGAGTATCTGCATCCATGTTTCGCGTATTTTTTTGAGTGATTTGAATAAAATCAAGGAAGCGCTTTTAATAAAAGCGTTTTTTATTTTGCCCGATTTTTGCACGGTTTTTTCAAAGAATGAAACAGGAATTTTGAAAAAAGCAATAAGGACAACCAGGACAGGGACGGTAAATGCCAGCATTCTCTCAAATGAAACATAGGGCAGTCCCCGGGAAAAAAAGTACAGGGCAGAAAAGGCGAGAAGTATTTGGGTGCCTGTGTCCATTGCGTATTCGAATGAGGCAAGGGAAAGCGCATTGCCTTTTCCCATGCCCATTGCTTTGTTGAGTGCAATCGCTTTTGCTGGAATGTTGAGCCTTGAGGGGAAGGCGTATGAAATGAACCGGTTGAAGAATTCCAATTGCAGGAATTTTGAAAAACCCGGGCTTTTTTCTTCGAGCGTTTTTGAGAGAATTTTCATTCTCAATGCGAGCAAAAAAAAGCCTGAAAGAAAAAGCACAATTGCCAGCAGGAAAAACTCCGGGTTCTTCAAATCAAGCAATTGGTCAATGTTAATTTTCTGGGAATAAATAAAATAGGCGAAAATCGCAATTCCTGCAAGGTAAAAAATAAACCTTTTTTTCATCAAATTAAGAATATATGACTTCTTTTTATAATCTTTTCTTGTGTTTTTCCCAGTATGAACGTTGTTTTTGTAACGCTTGACGCTTTGAGGCGGGACAGGCTTGGATGTTACGGTCACAAGGGAAATTTGACACCCGCAGTTGATTCAATTGCAGAAAAAGGCATTGTCTTTGAGAATGCCGTAACAGTGTCAAACACGACTGACCCGAGCCATGCCTCTTTTTTCACCGCCACTTATCCCAACGTTCACGGGGTCAGGGAGAACGGCTGGAAATTGAAGAAAAAAATTCCAATGCTTGCAGGCGAACTCAAAAGAGGCGGTTATGCAACAGCCGCAGCAGTAAGCGTTGAGCATTTAAGCTCTTATTTTGGCTGGAATTCCGGCTTTGATTATTACTTCAACAACAACAAGTTTGACAGCGCATACCATTCGCTCAGCAGGCTTGGCTTCAGGCTGGGCAAATACAGGTTTTTCAGCGTGTTCTCCCTGTTGAGAAAAGCCGGGCTGCTTAAAAACACCCATTGCCGTCCATCAAGCGAAACAAATCGTGCAGTGCTGCCGTGGATTGAAAAGCACGCCGGGGAAAATTTTTTCCTCTGGATTCATTATTTTGACATTCACAAGCCCTACAAGCCGAACTATGATTCAGGGGTAAAACTTGTGGACGAAGCTGTTGGAAAACTCACAGAGAAATTGCGGGAAACCGGCATTTTTGAAAAAACCGCTTTAGTGCTCACATCCGACCACGGCGAAACATTCAAGGAAGAGCACGGCTATGAGGAGCACGGTCATTCACTGTATGAGCAGGAGATAAGAATTCCCCTAATTCTCCACTTCCCTCAAAAACTGGGCAAAGCCAGAATTGAACAGCAGGTGCGTTCAATTGACGTAATGCCCACGCTTCTTGAACTGCTTTCCCTTAAAATCCCCAAGACCTGCCAGGGCAGAAGCCTTCTGCCCGCTTTAAATGGAGAGGAGTTGGGGCTTGATGCCTTTGTTGAATCATATCCAGTATACAGGGACTCAAAATGTCTTAGGACGCACAATGGCTGGAAGTATATTTTCAACGCCGACAGGGAAGACGAGCTTTTCAATTTAGGGAATGACCAGTTTGAAAAAAACAATTTACTTGAAAAGGAAAAGGACACGGCGGAGAAAATGAAAAAAATGCTTTTTGAATGGATTGAATCAGGCGAGACAATTGAAAACCAGCAAATTGATGGTTTCACTGCTAATAACCTGAAGGGTCTTGGCTATTTGTGATTCCTCAAATCATACAATTTTATGCCATTTTTTTCCATTACCACCGGCTTGTCCAGCGTGGAGCAGTCTGAAAGGAAATAATCAACAAACACTTTCCTGTTTGGGTCGTTGGGGTCTTCCATGGAGTAATCGCCTGCATTTATTGAACCGAACCACAGGACCCTGTTGCCTTCCTTGTCAAATATGTCCGCGCCGGGAATTTCATCCGTGAACTTGTGCACCGCCCAAGGGAAGTGGAAAATTCTTCCCGCTTCCATGTAACGGCAGTAATTTTTTTCCTGTTGCGGGTCAGGGTTGTCGTAAAGGGAATTGTAGGGAAAACTGTACTTGTTTACTCCTGCCGGAACATCCAAAAAGCAATTGTCGATTCCAAGAGTGAAAGGTCCTTCCATCTGGTTTATTTTTTCCCCTATTTCGTAGAATCCCACAGGAAAGGAACGCGCTTGGCTGACCACCAAAGCGAAGCCCGCAAAGTAAAGAAGGTGAAAGGCGAGGATTAAAACGATTGCCGTTTTTACAATTCTCTTCTTTTTTTTGCCTTTTTTTCCAAGCAATTTTTTTAACCCGTAAGCGGAAAAAATGCTTGCAGGGATAAACATTAAAAAGGCAATTTTTGCCGGCATGTACAACTGGTGGATTGAAGCAATCGGGCTCCACCTCATGATAAAATTTAATACAACGCAGCCCGTGAGAAATCCAATGAATAGAAACCCTGCAAAAACCCAATTGGCAAGTTCTTCCATTTTTTTCTCTTTTATTGCAGCGAAAAAGCCGAGTATTGCCGGGTAAAATGCGAACAGTGCAATTAAATTTGGCACCGTTATGCCCCCCTTTATTAGAAACTTGTTTGCTTTCGGCATTATTTTGAAGAGGAAAAGCCCGAGCGTTTCAGGC